>ERZ780077.189-NODE-189-length-24846-cov-6.82348_pt1 | contig 24846 bp, 18 predicted proteins | sample MGYA00511576_ERZ780077 | MGnify/ENA primary metagenome ERZ780077 (study PRJEB29588, sample SAMEA2149030) | human gut metagenome | biome: human gut; feature: human-associated habitat; material: faeces | place: Denmark | collected 2008/2010 ...
GATGGGGCAGGACGCCAAAGTCACCTACAACTGGGCCGACTCTACCGCCACCGTCTTTCAGGCTTCTTTGGCCGGATCGCTCAGCAATGCCCCGGACAACTATCGCATCAAGGATATTGTGGATGGCACACGCCACTATAGGGCTACGAGCCGGGATGACGACAAGAGTCATTCGCCAGTATTGGACCTTTATTTCTTCCGCCAGATCTCCCCGCACCAGTCGCTTACCGCCAATGCTGTAGGCACCTATATCTCCACGCAGACCAGCAGTTTCTATGACGAGGGGGCTCCCTACCAGTATGATGTGGATGGCAAAACGGCTTCCCTGCTCACGGAGGTCATCTATGAGAACCGGCTGAGGCCTTTCACGGTCTCGACGGGTCTGAACTATAGTGCCAAGTACACCAAGAACGACTACCTGGGCGACGCCTTCTCTTTGACGCGGACGAACAACAACCGCCTGTATGCCTTTGCCGAAATCAAGGGTGTGCTCGGCCAACTGCGCTACGCGCTGGGGTCGGGAGCAAGCTATATCCATTACACCCAGAATGACCATCGGTACCACTTCTGGACTTTCCGTCCCAAGGTGTCGCTGGCGTACGACATCACCCATGGCTTGCAGTTGAGCTACACCTATCAGCAACAGGACAGAGTGTCTCGCATAGCGATGACAAGCGACGCCATGGTTCGCACCAATAGCATGGAGTGGACAGTGGGCAATCCCGACCAGAAACCTTCGCGCGACAGGGAGCACCGACTACAGTTGTCGTACAACACGAACCGTTTGCAGACTTTCTTAGACGCTTATTTCAAGCAATGTGTCAAACCCAACATGGCCCACTACCATCGGACCGATGACAATCAATTCGTCTATACCCAGATCAACCAAAAGGAGATTGACGCGTTGCACATGATGGCTTACGCAGGCTATTGGCTCGTGCCCGAGAAACTCCAGGTTGCTGCCAATGGCGGACTGTTCAGATGCTTCAATTACGGTCAAGACTATACGCATCTCTACACCTCGTGGTTCTATGTGGGCAGCATCACGGCCTATCTCGGCCCCTTCACCCTACAGGGCTATATCGACAATGGCAACCGATTCTTCGAGGGCGAATCGAAGGGCTACAACGGTTCCTACTCCGTGCTGACGGCATCCTACACATGGCGCGACTGGCAATTCTCATTGTCTTGGGCCAACCTCTTCGATAGCCACTACAAAGCGTATGAGAACGAGCTCCTCAACCGCGACCTCTACAAGCACACCATCGGCTATTCCAACGGCAATGGCAACCAAGTCTCGATCAACATCTCGTGGCGCCTCAGCCGTGGCAGCAAGCACAAGTCCGTCGAAAAGCGCATCAACCTCCGCGATACGGACAATGGCATCATCAAATAAAGACTGGTCTGATATTTAAGGAAACCCCAAGATAGAACTATTGAGGTGTACCTCGTGTGGTGTTTAAAGTGTTTGCGCTGCACGAGGCCATTTGTGTTATATCAGAATTACACGAGGGGTCAGATAAAAACATTATTTGACGGCGTGTTTTTGTGTGTGCGCACATAGGGGTCGGTAAGTTGATGGTCATTAAAAGGTAGTTTGACTCTATACTAGAGGTCCATAATTCAATAATCAGTCAAATTGAACACCATAATTAGTACTTCTTCTCTTAAGTAAGTGACCGTTTGTGGTCTTTTCTTATCATTTTTTAGCCTGTTTATTTTGATTCTCACAAAAAAAAATCGTAATTTTGCATACGGCTTGTTGTCCTTTCTAAAGGGCTGATGGCCGAACTATACAATGGCGTTTACGAACGCTATCTTTTTGGTGCTCAAATCTCGCAAATTTGATATCCATCCATAAAAGATAGGGCAATGAACGCCTACGTGGGATGTATTGTACCTATATGAGAAAACTACGACTTAGGTCTCTTTCCTATAAAGAGCTGTAGGAGTGTGTCTCGTTGGAATAATATAATACGTCATGGCGTGGGCTCACTGCATTGCCTGTCCTTTTGGATGGAGGCAATGCGAGAGCCTGAGCCCTGGGGATAGGTGGAGTACAGTAACCCACGTCTTTTTATTTTTATAATTATGATGTTGCTTCACATAAATCGCAGAACTGCCCTGTTGTTTGTATTCCCCTCTTCTATGTATGTACTAACTCTTACAAAGTTACGGTGTAAATATGAACTCAATAAAGATTGCAACCCGGGACGAGATATTTCTCATTGATCTTCGCCTTGTCGCCTATTTTAAAGCAGACGGTCACTATACGAATGTTTGTTTCCTAAGTGGAAGTAAGCTATTTGTTCCATGTGGGTTGTCTAAGATTTTTGAGAAAATCGTAGCCATAAACGAAATGCATGGAAAATATGTTCTTATGGGGCGTAGTTTGTTGGTAAATAGAACTGAGATTTGTTGCCTGAACCCAATTAAAGAAATCGTCCTTATTCACGGAAATAACGGACAGATGCTTTCCATTCATGTCCCCAAATCTGTGCTAAGGAAGATAATGCCAGACTTCTGACAATGGCTTAGTGTTTCGCTGTAGTTATCTGAATATGTTAAAAAGACGTTTTTGGTGAAGAGACCTTCGCCTTTCAGGCTTTATGGGTGCATAGATTCCAAACACTTCTTAAAATATACATACCTTTGCATTTGTAGATAGTAAGAAAACGAGTATGTCAAATAATGCATTGAATTTATTTAAGAAAACGTTTTTTCTGGTTCTTCTTTTCTTATTTGTATTGGAAGAATCTTATGCCATTCCAACCTTTATAGATAAGGCTGTTAAAGAAAAAATGGAAGTTGGTCAAACGAAGAATTTTTGCCCAACTTCTTTGGTGGGTATTGACAACTATCATCCTTCTTCATTAAATTTTGTGGTTCAAACAGAGACGGGATTACAGAATCCAGGAATTACGGACAACATAGTCAAAGTCACTAAAGGGCACGAAAACGGTTTTTTAAATCGGGATTATATTAAAATCCAAGCTGTTGGAGTTGGAAAATGCAGGGTGGTGTGCTCGTGTTCCTTTACAATTCCCTTACAACAAACTAAAGGCATAGCAAATGTTTGTTATAATATAGAAGTTACAGAAGCAATAGTTAAAGTGACATCGGTCTCTCTGAACAAGAGTGAATTATTACTGCATAAAGGGGAAAATGAGGTGCTATCCGCTTCTATTTCTCCTGCTAATGCTACGAGTAAATTATTGGAATGGGGTACATCAAACGACAAAATTGCTACAGTTGATTCTCGGGGAATGGTTACGGCTATTGCTGATGGCAGTGCAATCATTACAGCAACGACTTTAGATGGTTCCAATATCAGTTCAGCTTGCCAGTTGCGAGTGATCACCCCTGTAACATCAATTATTCTAAGTAAAAGCTCAGTGATGCTAAAAGTGGATCAAGAATGCAAATTAGATGCTATAATTTTACCCACAAATGCGACAATCAAAAAGTTGCAATGGATAAGCAGTAATCCAAATATAGCCACTGTAGATAACGAAGGGAACGTGAAGGGACTCAACATTGGCAGTTGTGTTGTTGCTGCTTCGTCAGACGGAACTAATGTGCATGAGACATGTTATGTAACAGTGCAAAAAAAAGAGTTTGTGTCCCAAATAGTGTTGGACAATGACGAGGTCGCCTTGTTAGAAGGGGAAGAAAAGCGACTATCTGCAGTTGTCCTTCCTAGTACGGCCGACAACAAGTCCCTTGTATGGCGTAGTGACAACGAAAAAGTTGCGACCGTTGGTGAGGACGGCTTGGTTCATGCATTGTCAAAGGGTATCGCAATAATATCGGCTTCGTCTTTGGATGGTTCTGGCGTGACTTCGTCTTGTCGTGTTTCAGTTTTGCGTCCTGTGTCTGAAATTCTTCTTGACAGGAACTCGGTTGTTTTGTCGGAGGGTGATACGGTACGGATTTCTGCAGTTGTCTTTCCTAGCACGGCCGACAACAAGTCCCTTGTATGGCGTAGTGACAATGAGGAAGTCGTTACCGTTGATGATGACGGCCTTGTTCATGCATTGTCAAAGGGTATCGCAATAATATCGGCGTCGTCTTTGGACGGTTCTGGCGTGACTTCGTCTTGTCGTGTTTCAGTTTTGCGTCCTGTGTCTGAAATTCTTCTTGACAGGGACTCGGTTGTTTTGTCGGAGGGTGATACGGTACGGATTTCTGCAGTTGTTCTTCCGAGTACGGCTGATAACAAGTTCCTTGAATGGCGTAGTGACAACGAAAATGTTGCGACCGTTGATGAAGACGGATTGGTTCATGCTATGTATGAAGGGAATACCACAATATTTGTAATCGCAATGGATGGATCAGAGGTTATGTCCAAGTGCGAGATAGGTGTATTGCCGGTTAGTAGTGTCAAGCGTATTGCAAAGGATAGGGTTAGGGTTTATGTCGCAAATCGCAAAGTTCATTTAGAAAACATTCCAAGTGGAGTTTTGGTACGTATCATAAGGCCAAATGGAAGCGAAGTTTTTAGAATGCGTAGCAAAATGTCTTGTCTAAGCTATCAGCCGCATACTAATGGGTTGTATTTCGTAATGATAGACTCGCTTTTATATAAAGTTTTAGTGCCCTAACACTGGAGTCGAAAGTATAGATTTCTCTGTAGTCGTAGGATTCCCACGCATTGCTGTAAGTGACGTTTCCCCAAAGCTCTCGCCCTGCTGCGGCACGCATGATGTTGCCCGTGCTGGGCCTTGCGCTCCGTGAATGTACGCTCCGCATAGGGAATGCTTGGCTTCGTTGGTTCGTCTTGTCGCACCAAACGCAACATCGGATAACGCAACAAGGCGTTTGCATCCTCACTTTTTGACTTTACAGGTGAGAAGCGGGACAGGGTCATGCCAACGCTTTCTTTCTCGTTGAGCTCGACTCGGTCGCTTACACTCTGCGCCATTGCGCCACTTGACCCTAACAAAAAGGCCAGGCTGCAAACAAAAATCTTTTTCATAGACGCTAAATTAAAAAAATAAATCGCTGCAAAGGTACACAGATTGTTTCTTGTTGCAAAATATTTGTGAGTGATTTTAAATGGGGGGGGTAAATTCTTGTCGTATTGTTAGAAAACCCTTCAAAAGGCATTTGTCGCACACCGTCAACACAGTGTTTTTGACCTTAGGAGCCCTACCTCCAAGTATCCGCTAAGCCTCATCCTCATATCGTCCTCCCTTCCAAGGTATATAGGCTCTGTATTGTTTCCGTATTGTTTCCGTATTGTTTCCGCTTCCGGAAGCGAGAACGATAGGAGAACGATAGGAGGATGATACGAGAACGATACGGGATTGATACGGGATCGATACGGGATCGATACGTGGTCGATACGAGAACAATATTTCTAGATACCCAACAGAGGAGATTGATAAGAAACTTAACTTTTTCATTGTTATTTTGGTGTGTTATATTTTACATTCTTTTGTTTTGCTGCGTCCTGCATCTCGTGCAAAGATGGCTGGGGTGCAAATTGCCATAGTGGAGCAACTATACAAAGATAACCTTCCGTTCAGCCGAATGCAAGTTGATTAGCATGAATTAACGGCCCATTAACTTTTTCTCCGTATCCATTTAACATAGCCCAAATTGGGCGCCAAGCCCTCAATCCTTTTTTTCTCCACGCATTCCCCGTATTTTCTTTCAGTAATCAGTTTACTATTCTCAGGCTCTGTCTGTAGCCGCGATACGTGCCCCAAAATAAGTTTGTTAGTAAAGTTTTATAACAGTATAGTCCCGAAAGTTTTCTTACTATTTGCTTCGTAGTTAGATTCTGCCCCCGTCATCTTAGCTGTTTCTTGTGGTTTATAGTAGGACTGGTATGGAATGCTAACAATCACTAATTGTTACCCTGGGGTAATTTACCTTTGGGTAATATTTAGTATATTTGCCGAAGTATTTCAGAAAATGTTTCGGAAGATGACAGCATATTAATCACCATTTCAGTTTGGCACTTTAGCTACCGAGGAGAATTGCTGAAAGCTCTCCATATATAGGGTCCGCTAACCTATCTGTTATAAGGATTAAAGTTTGCACATATCAAGAAAATATTTTGCCTAAAAACGCAATTTTATTGGGTGCGTTTCGTTATTTGCATGGGAATGTATTATATTTGAACCGATAAAAGTATAGTAATATGGCTAATAGTAAAGGATTAAACAGAATCAAGGTCGTTTTGGCAGAACAACAACGAACAAACAGATGGCTTGCCGAACAACTTGATAAAGGTGAGGCCACTATCTCGAAATGGTGTACCAACCGGGCGCAACCATCACTTGAAACATTGGTGGAAATTGCAAAGGTGCTGCATGTTGATACGAAAGATCTTCTGTGGTCCATTAAGGAGGAATGATATTTTATAACGAGAATATAATGGTGGAAAATAAAAAAAGTCCATATACAACCATCACGGGGTGCACGTTCCTCTTTTATGAGTTTCAGCGCATGCTTCCTTTGCTGACGGATGCCAATTCAAAATCACTATTGAAGGATGAAATCGAGAACAATAGAGTTCTTCAGGTCAATTCTATTGCATCGCGCAAACGCTTTGTAGTGGAATTCAAGCGTAGATATGCAGCTGTGCCTGCTCACTTTTGGCAAACTTGGCCGAATATGAGTGAAGCTGGAAGACGTGCCGGGTTGTTTTATGCGATATTGAAAACCTACAAGCTCGTGTTTGATTTTCATTTTAATGTAACAACGAAAAAGTGGAATTCCATAGACCATAAACTTCTGAAAGAGGATCTTCTGATGGAGTTAAATGAACTTTCTGCCCATGATGAGTTTGTTGATAGTTGGTCGGACATGACAAAGAACAAATGCTGTAGTACCTATCTTACTATACTCCGTCAGTCAGGACTTCTTAATGACAAGACCAATGAACTGACAGCCATTAAACTTGACGCAAGTGAGTTCGCATATTATATCCGTAGTGGTGAGGAGTGGTTCATGGAAGCCTGTCTTCTCTATCCTTATGAAATTAATGATATTAAAAAGCAGTTGTAAAAGATATGAAGAGCATAACTATACCAGAATTGTATGAATATCTGTGCTCGCCACAGTTCCAAGACGAGAGCAGTGGCAACATATTCTACAACTACTACATATACCAATACCCTGCGAACAAGGAGTACGCAATGCGCCGACAGGTTCAGGAGTTTAAGGAAAAGCTTGAACGCCCTACAAACTTTGTAGATGCTCTTGTGCTCGATTTGTTCAAGGTGTTCTGTGAGTATCTCAGTAATGAGAAATTTGGCGACGCGTCGTTGTTGGATGATACTTTTGAGGAAGACAAGATACATCCCGACATGGTAACAAACGAACTGACCACAGAGGCCAACTCTGATAGCTTTATCAGCTTTGTAAGCCAGAAAATTGACGACCATATTAATTCCAACAATGGCTACAAGCATCCTTACGTCTTTATTCATGGCATAGGCAAGATGTTCCCGTATCTGCGCACCAATGTCTTCCTCACACGCTACGAGAAATACAATGACACGTCGCGTTACAAAATCATTCTCTTCTATCCAGGTCATCAAGTAGGCAACTCGTTTTCTCTTTTTGACACTCTTGAAGACTCGCACACCTATCGTGCAACATTATTAGTTAATAAATAAAATCCATATATCGCGTATGAAATTCAAGGACTTGTATGATAAAGGGCTTGACCGCAAGGTGAACCCGGCAGTATCTGCTTCTGACCTTACAGACGAGACGGTGCGGACCGAGATCGATGAATATGTCTTCACTGAGGAGATTGTCATCAATCTCTACAACATCCTTACCAACATCAAGGTGAATCAGGGTAGCCATATCGGTATATGGATCAACGGTTACTATGGTTCAGGTAAGTCTCACTTCCTGAAATATGCCAGCTATTGTCTATCACAGAACAAGGAACGTTGTGAGATGGCTTTTATCCGCTTGATAGAGGCAACAGAGGACCTCATGCGTCACGCGAACGGCATATCCAAGTTGGAGCAAGAAGGGGTTTCCGTTTCTGAGTTGAAGTCGTTGCAGAAGTGGTATGTGTCACAAGCTGAAGTTGAAATGGTAATGTTCAACATTGGTGACGTACATGACGTGAATGCTGATCAGGCAACAGCGTTCACTACCATTTTCTGGAATCAGTTTAATGCACAACGTGGCTATAACTCGTTTAACCTTGCCCTGGCTCAGTATCTTGAGAAAGCTCTTGACGACAACGGTAAGTTCCAGCAGTTCAAGGAATATGTGAAGAGCAAGGGTTATGATTGGGAGCGCAATATCTCGCGCTTTGCAGCAGGTCGTCTTGACCTTGCCTTGCAAATGGCTAAAGAGGTTGACCCTACGCTTTCAACGGATGTCATACGTACCCGTATTCTCAACAACGAGGTGAATGTTTCGGTAGAAGCATTTGCTGCAGAAATGAAGGAGTTTATAGAGACTAAGCATAATCGTAACTTCCGCATCCTGTTTTTCGTTGATGAGGTGAGCCAGTTCATTGGCGAACACCGTGACCTCTTGCTTCAGCTTCAGTCACTGGTAAAGCGTCTCGATGAAGTTTGTGAGTCGCACTGCTGGATTGCGTGTACGGCACAGCAGACCTTGGAAGAGGTGGTGACCAATGTGGGTGGCAATGCCAGCAATCCAGAAGATGAGGTTGGCAAGATTCTTGGACGTTTTGAGGTGCGTGCATCGCTGCAAGGCACATCGCCAGAGTATATCACCCAAAAGCGTATTCTTGAAAAGAAAGGTGATGTCGAGATTGCGCTTGGAAAAATGTTCGATGAGGACAAGGCGAAACTCGATGCCCAGTTCATATTGCCCAGTCAGTACAAAGCATATACAAGCAAGGAAGATTTCGTTGCTTGCTATCCGTTCGTTCCCTATCAGTTTCAGCTCATCATGAAGGTGCTCGACTCGTTTGTCAACATGAACTATGTCGACAAGCAGGTGAAGGGCAATGAACGTTCACTCATCAACATCACCTTCTCCATAGCAAAGGAAACCGCTGATATGGAGGTTGGCGAGTTTATCTCTTTCGACCGCTTCTTTGGTGCCATGTTCCAGGGTTCCATGCAGCATCTTGGCCAGCGTGCCATTGCCAATGCACGCCAGGTGCTCGAACACATTGCCGACCCAGAAAAACAGGAATTCTATCGTAGGGTTGTATATGTACTCTTTATGATATGTAACCTCTCGGATGTTGACAAACCTTCCTTCTTGGCCACAATAGACAATATAGTGACGCTTCTCATGACCAAAGTGGACGCGAGCAAGGCTGCCATCAAGCATGAAGTAAGCACCGTGTTGGCGTTTTTGATTGACAAGGCTGTTATTCGCAAGACGAAAACCGAGACAGGAAGTGAGATATATGAGTTCTATACTGAGGAAGAGTCGAAGGTGGCTCAACTCATAAAGAACCAGCAGGTGGACAGCAATACTTACAGCGATGAACTGAAATCTATATTCTTTAGTCATTTCGGAAATCCAAGCAACAAGAAGACGTTTGCCACACGCTCGTTCAATGTGGGAATCAACATCGACGGACGCAACTATCTGAGCAATAACGCCGACATCTGCATTGATTTTGTGACAACCGCTGGCACTGACTCTGCCGAGCAGTTTGCTTTCAGCATTAACAACACGTCGCAGGGCACCCATCTCATTTATTTCCTCTATCCGCAGCTGAAGGACAATGCTGAACTTCGTGCCAACTTCCTGTATTATTGCCGTGTGCAGCGTTTTGCACAAGAACCTGCAATAAGTGAAGAACGCCAGCGTACAAAATTGATATTCCAACAACGTGCTAAGGAACTATACGAAAAGGAGATAAAACCTCAGTTCCAGCATATTCTCGACACCTGTCCTGTCATATCATGCGGTGCGGTGCTCTCGGCTTCGCAAATTGGAACTGACAAGAAATCCGAACGTTACGAGGCATTGCTCAATTGCCACATGGAGACACTCTATTCGTTTGCTATGCTTGTCAACGGTGGCGAGACTCCGAAAAATGGAGCAGACCTGTCGGCAAAGATTCTGCGCCCCGTAGATCCTGCGCTGCCCAATATACCGCTCAGTACTCCAGAGATGAAAATAAAGGATTATCTCGACCGCTCGCTTCACGACGTGACAGTGACTGATGTCGTTCGCCAGTTCTCGAAGGTGCCTTACGGATGGTCAGACTATGCCACCATTTATCTTCTTAATGAACTGGTACGTCGCCATCTGTATGCATTCAACTATAACAACAATCCCAACGTGAGCCGTGAGGATACGGCGCGCAACATCGTGCGTGATGCCAGCAAGTTCACGGTGGAGAAAGCAAAAGCTATCTCGCAGGAGGTGTTGAACGACTTCATTGATGCTTGGAAGCATATTTTCAACGTAATGTCGGTGAAGGGTAGCAACGACAGCACCGAGCTGTACCGCAATTGCAAGGAGACAGACGATAGTATGCTTAATACGCTTCTTAAACGCTACCGTGCTTTGTCTCGTGAGCTTAGCGGATGCCCCTTTGTTCATACCATCGATGAAGCTGTCGCTTTGATGGAAAGTTGGCTCACGGAACGCGATCATCTGAAGTTCTTCCAAACCATCATTGATGCACGCGACGAGGCTTGCCGACTCTTCGACCGTTGCAAGAACATCAACTTGTTCCATAACGACCAATTCCCCAACTATGAGAAAGTGCGCAAGTTTATTGATGACAATCGTGACAACTTCGCTTTCCTCACCGACGAACAACAACAAAAGACTGTAGAGACCATACGTGCCATACTTACCGACGAGGAACCGTGGGACAAGATGCCGTCTTACATGAAGATGATGCGCACGTTGTATGGTCAGTTGGGCGAGTGCAAAACCCAACTCGTTGACAAGATAAAGGCGAACTACAACAAGGTGTTCGACGAACTTGAACAGTATGCCAGCGAGGTGAATGTGCCACGTGACAAGTTTGCAAAGCGCGACATTACCATATCGCTGAAAACGAGCACCTCCAACTTCTATGCGTTGCAGGCCAATGCGGACACTCGCGACTTCATGGAGGAGGAGATGAAGAAAATCAACAGCGCCATTCCTGCGCCTCCACCATCAACACCTGGTGGTAATGGTGGCAGCACACCAAATCCCGCCGGTCCTCAGCCCAAGCCAAGAATGCGCAAGATTGTGCATCTCAATACGCATACCACAAAGCCAATGCGTTCGGAGGCTGATGTGGACATCTATTTGGCAGGGTTGAAAGCCGAACTTATGCAGTACATAAATGACAACAATGACATTATTATAGGATAAGTGATGGAGAAAAATATATTAGAATTTGTAACATTCACCATAGGCAGTGTCGCTGAAAGAGTACATAAAAGCCCATCTGAAATATATGGCCTATTCAAGCGATTAAATGTTATAGATGGCTATTTGGTGCCGGCATTTGATGTGCTGCACACATTTGGACGTCAATATTTGGTAAATGACGTATTGGATTTTCTGCAAGAAAAAGGAGTTAAGTTATGCTGATATATCATGCTTCATACATGAGAGTGGAGCGTCCTGACACGCACCATTCTCGTCAAAATTTGGACTTTGGCAAGGGCTTTTATGCCACTGTCATGCAATCGCAGGCAGAGCGTTATGCCCAAAGGTTTATTTTGAGAAACCGCAAAGGCATACTAAATGTTTATGAATACAAACCAACAGCAGATTTGCAGATCAAAAAATTTGAGGCTTATAATGCAGAATGGCTTGATTTCGTGGCTGCTTGCCGTATGGGAGAAGATGTATATAAAAAGTATGATGTGATAAGTGGTGGCATTGCAGATGACAGAGTGTTCAACACGCTTGATCTGTACTTCTCGAATCAGATGAGCAAAGAAGAGGCATTGAAACGTCTTATCTTTGAAAAGCCAAACCACCAGCTTTGTTTTACTAACCAGTCTGTAATAGACAGATGCATCACATTTATTGAAAGTAAGGAACTCTAAACGTAACATTTATGGAGGCTAACCGTATCATACTTGATATGAAATATGCGCGTATCATAGAAATTATAGCGCAACGATTGAATATTAAAACAGAGGCTGCAATGGACGTGTTTTATACATCTCCACTCTTCGAACTTATAGACAAGGGCGTTGCTGATATGCATTGCCGTAGCGACCAGTATTTGGCTGAAGAGATTATAGCAGAAAAGGAAAACAATAAAGATGGATACTAACAGATTGAAACGCTTCGCCGTAGAGGCTCGAAATATATTGATGCAGGGCGTGAAAAACCGCTTGCAGGCTATAGGCTTCGACCTGAAGACTGGCATACCCGCTGAAATGCCCCAGAAGATGGAGGGCGGTGCCGTGTTTATGGGAGACACCGTAACGACTGACTTTTACAGCCGTTGGATGTCGCTTTACAACAACATACAGGCTCGTGGCATCAAGCAGGTGGCTGAAGAGGCTGCCTACACATGGTTCAACCGCTTCATGGCTATCCGCATCATGCAGAAGCAGGGCTTCATTTCGCCTGTCTTGACTTATGAGAGCGAGGATGTGCGTGTGCCAGTCATTGTGAGCGAGGCGCGCCAGGGACGCATGCCTCAGATGGCAGCAGACGTGCATGACAAGCTGATGGCTCTCCTTGACGACGACAGCAAGACCAACGAGCAGTTTGCCTTGCTGATAGTGGCTTATTGCCATGAGAATCCTATCATCAACAAGTGCTTCGGAGCCATTGCCGACTACACAGAGTTGCTTCTGCCACAGAATATCTTGGCGGAAGGTGGCTTTGTGAATATGCTTAACGACACAGAATTCATCACCGACGATGATTTCCGCTCTGCCGAACTGATCGGCTGGCTCTATCAGTTCTATATCTCAGACCGCAAGGACGAGGCTTTTGCCAAGAAGGGTAAGTATGATGCCGACGAGATTGCTCCCGCCACGCAGATATTCACGCCCAACTGGATTGTGAAGTATATGGTGGAGAACACCGTTGGCCGCATCTATATCGACAACAATCCGTATTGCGAGGCGAAGGACGAGTGGAAATACTTGGTTGACACGCCTTCAGGAAATGCGACTCTTAAGGTGGACGACCTCGCTGAACTTACCGTTGCCGACCTTGCCTGTGGCTCGGGACACATTCTCAACGAGTGTTTCGACTTGCTCTATTCTCTTTATGTGGAGGAGGGCTACAGCCGTTCGCAGGCTATCAGCAGCATACTCCGCAAAAACATCCTTGGCATCGACCTCGACACCCGTGCCAAGCAGCTTGCCACGTTTGCCCTCCTGATGAAGGCTTGTCAAAAGGACAACAGTTTTCTCGACGCCAAGGTGATGCCGCGCGTCTACGATATGCCGCGACCTATAGCCGAGGCTATGGGTGCCGATGCCGACACTTGCAATGCCGAGGAATATCTCAAAGAAACGCTTCCTCGCTATCTGTTGGGCGGCCATGCCGGCATGGTGCAGGAAATTACCGATGCTATTCTTTTGATGGACCATGCCGACACACTTGGCAGTATCATGAAGTTCGACATTTCTGAGCAGACACGAAATGCCGTGATGGTTCGTACACAGGAGTATGAGGAGCAGTTGGCTAATGGAGAGATTGTGCCTTCGTCCATTCTGCTGCTGATGCCTTATATGCGCATCATCCTTGCGCTGACCGAGAAGTACGCTGCACTTTGTATGAATCCGCCGTATTTATATAGCAGTAATATGCCCAAGCTCCTTGTGAACTATGTTAATAAAAATTACGACACGGGTAGGACTGACTTGTGTGTGACATTTATGAGAGTTGCAAAGGAAAGACTATTGCTTAAGGGCAAATACTCTATGATAAATATGCAGAGTTGGATGTTCTTGACTTCATTCATTGACGTAAGAAAAGACACCCTGTCTCAGTCACATATTGATAGTCTTCTTCATCTAGGACCACACACTTTTGATGAGTTAAGTGGGGAGGTAGTACAAAATGTTGTTTTTACTGTTTCAAATGATAATTTCTCTAAGAAATCACTTTGTTATAGGTTGGTTAACGGAAAAACATGCGGAGAAAAAGAAAAAGAGTTTATTAAATGTAAAAACAATCCTTTTATTGTTAAGCAGTCTGATTTGCAGATAATTCCAGGAAAGCCATTGGCTTATTGGGCTACAGAAAACATAATCTCATCATTTAAAAATGCTAAATTATTAACAGAATTAGCATATGCAAGAGTGGGAATGTTTACTGGAGATAATAATCGTTTCTTGAAAGAATGGTGGGAAGTTCAGTCGAAAGATACAGGATTCCATACAGAAAATAATGAATCGTCTGTAAATTCTTGTAAAAAATGGTTTGGATATAATAAAGGAGGAGGTTTCAAAAAATGGTATGGTAATCTTGATTTAGTTGTCAATTATCAATCCGGAGGACATGAAATATTTGACTTGGCTAAGCAAGAAAAACGTAATTGTCAAAATTATCCTAATAAATATAAATTTTCAAATGGAATAACATGGACGGGTATGGCTTCGGACATTTTATCATTTAGATATGTACCAAATGGATGTTTGTTTGACTCTAATAAAGGTCCAATGATTTTTTCTATTGAAAATGGTGAAGATTTAGGGTACATAAATGCATTTCTTAATACGAAAGTATGTAATGAGTTAGCAAATGTTTTAAATCCTACTTTGTCCAAACAAATTAACGATATATTGAATATTCCGCTTTATTGTACCAATGATGAGCAAAAAGGCGAGTTAAAAGGGCTAGCTTATTCTAATATTCAGATTAGTCGCTCTGACTGGGACTCCCACGAAACCTCCTGGGATTTCCAGTGCAACGAACTATTGTCTGTAGACGAGCAGACCTACATGGACAACATCAACAACTTTGTAGAGGATCACTACAAAGAGACTGGCGAACGCCTCTGCATTGACCCTGCAGCTCCACAACTCGACAGCTTGGCATGGCGCATAGAGCAATACAAGCAGAAGTGGGAGCATAAGTTCAAGCAGCTCCACGAGAACGAGGAAGAGCTCAACCGCCAGTTCATCGACATCTATGGCTTGCAAGACGAGCTGACTTCTGATGTTCCATTGAATGAAATCACCATTCTGCAGCAGGGAGAAATAAGTATAGAAGAGAACTCATAAAAAAACAATGATGACAGACAAGAGAATTATGGACAAGGATAAATATGAGCTGACTATAGAAGAAACATCTTTCGTAGAAGATGTTCGCAACATTATATCTACAGCCAAGGAACATACTTATAAGACTGCCAATTTGATGATTGTTGTCAGTAACTGGTTGGTAGGCAGACGTATCGTCTTACAAGAGCAAAAAGGAAAAGACCGTGCAGAGTATGGCAAGAGAATCATAAGCATAGCTTCGCAAGAGCTTACAAAATCTTTCGGTAAAGGATATGGAGAAACCACGCTCAAGAATTATCGAAAATTCTATAAACAATTTTCAAATTTTCAGATTCGGCAACCACTGCTTGCCGAATTTGAAAAACGCACACCATCAATTCGGCAGCCACTGCTTGCCGAATCTGATGCGGAAATGTTTGAACTTCGCCCACAATTGTCATGGATGCACTATGAACGTTTGATGCGTGTTGATGACAAACAAGCACGAGTTTGGTATATGAATGCTGCTGCTGACAACCAATGGAGTTATCGCACATTAGGAAGAAACATATCCACCCAATATTATTATCGCTTGATGCAGACTCCACCAAACCTGCAAAAAAAAGTGATTGATGAGATGGTCGATAAAACGAAGGCTTTTCAAAAAGACAAATTTGATTTTATCAAGAATCCAGTTGTTGCAGAGTTTCTAGGACTACCACAAAATAGTGCCTATAACGAAAATAAGTTGGAGAGTGCCATTATCAACCATATACAGGAGTTCATCATGGAGATGGGACGTGGCTTTGCCTTTGTTGCAAGACAGCAACACATTAGGACAGATATGGGAGATTTCTTTATCGACTTGGTGTTCTACAATTACATATTGAAATGCTTTTTGCTCGTAGATTTGAAGATTGGGCAGATAACACATCAAGACGTAGGGCAGATGGATATGTATGTCAGAATGTACGACAAACTGAAATGTACTGAGGGTGACCATCCTACAGTAGGGCTTATTCTTTGCTCTGATACCAGCAAAGATATGGCCCAGTACTCCATTTTGAATGACAACAAACATATCTATCAGGCCAAGTATCTCACTTTTTTGCCAACTAAAGAAGAGTTGACAAGAGAGATAGAAAAGCAAAAGGAAATCTTCAGATTGCAGCATCGAGAAGATGGGAATAATAAATAATAATGTATTATTATGGCAGACAATAACAATACTCAACATATAGTATGGCACGATGATGTAATCGTGAAGCAATTCATCAGCTATGCCGTTGGCTGTATGATGGGACGCTATAGCATCGACAAGCCCGGTCTCATCCTTGCCAATCAAGGCGATGGATTGAAAGAGTATGAAGCTCTTGTGCCAAACTCTCGTTTTGAAATCGACGATGACGGTATCATTCCGTTAATGCCATCGAATACCGACTTTGCCGACAATGCCACGGTGCGCTTCAAGAAATGGCTGGCAGTTGTGCTGGGCGAGGAGCGGCTGGTGGAGAACCTCAATACCATTGAAGCTGCTCTTGGCAAGAGTATTGATGACTTCTTCGTTAAGGACTTCTGGAAATACCACAAGAAGATGTACCAGAACCGTCCCATCTACTGGCTTTTCAGCTCAAAGAAGGGTGCGTTCCAGTGCATTGCTTACATGCATCGCATGACACCCTATACAGCTGAGCAAATCCGCACAAAGTATCTGCTGCCACACATAGAATGGCTTGTGCAGAAGCAAAGCGAAATGGAAGAAAATGCTGCCAACCTCAGCACATCAGAACGCCGTGAACTTGACCGCCTGACCAAACAAATAGCAGAATGTCGAGAGTATCATGACCGTCTGCATGAAGTGGCTGACAAGCAGATAGCCTTCGACCTTGACGATGGCGTAGTAGTGAACTATGCTAAGTTTGGCGATGTATTACAGAAATTGAAGTAGAAACGACATGAACGTATTACAGAAGAAAATATACGAATATTTCGACCGTGACCCAGAATTGAAAGTTCTGTTCATTTTCCAAGACGCTATAAACGCTTTGCTAATTGATGAGCTTGAAAGCGCAGAATGGAAAACAGGCTACCGGTATGTTGATTTCAAGGGAGATTGGTTTACTACTAAATATCTACTTGACAACGACTGGCAATATGACAAGGTCGTCATATATTGTCATCAGTTTAGTCCGCTGAAAAAGAAATCGCTACAGCCTTCGTTCCCGCTTATGGACGTGCTTGCTGCTAATATGGAGTATCATAGCCAAGATTATGCAGCATTCATGCAGCAATATGGGCTGCCTACAAATGACGGGCAATTGGTAAGATTTGTGGAGAGAAATGTCATCTCTTTACAGTCGGACAAGATGTTGCGCTTCTTCATGCCGTATTATCAGAACGGTAGCATAACACACGACATCATGGTGCGTGGTTTCATAAGTAACTTTATGGGTGCTCATAATATATTGGATTGGGACAGCATCATCCTTAAAGTGCTTTTGTATGGCAGAAAATCAGAGAGCGGTAAACGAACGGATTTTTACGTCAGACTGCGAGGATGCAAGGATGCTCAGGAGGCTCTGGGCAAGCATCTTACTGAGGCCTTTGGCGTGTCGTATAATGATGATAGTAAAGAAAAGGTGGCACAGATTGTGAAAGTCTTCAAGTACAATGCCATAGTGCAAAACCTTGCTCCGATAGCTGCGGATGACTACAAGCAGTTAAGAGTCGCTGATAGTGTTGCCCTGCAGCACATGAACCGTATCTTAGAGTTGGCTCTTAGTAAAGAAAAAACAACAGATGCCCTCACCGAACTCTTCGATGAATTGGGTAGCGAAGTGCGCGATGCTGACATCATACGTTGGTATGGCATGGATGCCAATTACTATTATCTGCCGGAAGCACTTTGCGTGCCGATCATTAAAACTCTTTTGGAGGAGAAAATTGAAACTGAACCAGCGGAAGTTATCAACAAAATAGAGGACTTGATGCTAAATCATAGCGCCAACTCAATGATGACTGCCGTAATGGATTATGCAGTCATTGTGGCAAGGCTTTACGAGAAGGCTCTCACGCTCGGTTCGTTAACGCTCAACACAGCCGACGAGTATGTAATGAGATATGAATCGGACTATTGTTTTATAGACCAATACTACCGTCTGGCCAACGAAACTTACTTTGGCATAGATCCAACAAGCGAGTTGTTTGACACAGTACAGAAGGTGAAACGTGGTCTTGACCAAAACTACAGCAAACTTTGCAATCGAATTAATCTGGAGTGGACCAGATGTCTGAAAGAAACTGGAGGAATGGACGAGGTCCATTTGTTGCGCCAATACAATTTCTATGATGAGAAAATAAAGTCCATACATAAGAAAGTAGTAGTGATTGTGAGTGACGCACTCAGATACGAGGTGGCACAGGAGCTTATAGGCGAACTGGCAAAAACAAGGCATATTGCAAGTCTGAAACCAGCCATTGCTATGCTTCCATCTGAAACCAAATACTCTAAGCCATCGTTGCTTCCGCATCGTGAACTGAAGCTTTACGGTAAGGGCGAAGAGCAAGGCATGGCTGTGGACGACCACATTCTCGACACGACACAGAAACGCTCAGAGCATCTGCAGGTCTATCGCGACGGAGCCGTATGTGTGCCGTTTGAAACAGTGGCGGAATACAACCACGAGAAGAACAGTGAGATATTCAAGCATCCGTTGGTGTACATCTTTCACGATGTCATTGACAAGACAGGACATGACGGCAATGCCAAGCAAATAGTGAACAGTTGCAGGGATGCTATCACCGAATTGAAAAAGATGATTCCCCATATACATGCCTCCTACAGCGTGACGGAAGTCTATGTAACAAGCGATCACGGCTTCTTGTTCAACGACATAATGTTTGCCGACAAGGACAAGCACAAAATCGAAGAGGACTATCTTGAACGCAGCACACGTTATTATCTTACTAAATCGAAAGACGAAGTTAGCGGCGTGGTTAAATTTCCACTAAGCGAGGTGTCGGGCATGGTGAATGTTGACGATGTGATGGTGGCTGTGCCCAAGGGTACAAATCGATTTGCGGCTCCCTCGGGCGGTTATATGTTCACTCATGGCGGTGCGGCATTGCAGGAACTGATAATCCCCGTAATAACAAGCCGTCTGGAAAGAGACGACAATAAGCCAATGGTGGGCGTGATGATTCTCGACAGACGACTTTCTATGCAAGCTTCACGCTTGAGATTCAAGATGCTGCAAACAGAGGCTGTGTCTATGGACATGAAGGAACGCCCCATAAGGGTTGCCTTGTATCATAACGATGTGCCGGTAACACCAGTCAAGGATATCCTTCTCGACAAGACAGACCCGTCTTTGGACAACAGAAAGATACAGGTGGACCTCACGCTCAATAAGAATGTTGATGCCAAGGTGTTGCAACTGAAAGTGTTTGATGCCACAGATGAATTGAACCCTATAATAAAGGAGAATGTGACAAACAACACGTTGATAGAAAATGATTTTGGTTTCTAATTCAGTCTTCAAGGTTTATGGATTTACAACAAAAAATAATGGATAGCTTCATAGGCAAGGTCGTCAGAAAAGACTTGGCGTTCCTTGTGAAGGGAGGGCTTCCCGTGCCTACATACGTGTTGGAATACCTTCTAGGGCAGTATTGCGCCAGCGATGACGAGGAGGTGATAACCGAGGGCATAGAGAAGGTGAAGCAGGTTATCCAAAACAACTATGTGCACCGTGCGGAAGCTGAATCTGTAAAAGGACTCATACGTGAGAGCGGCAAGCACCGTATTATCGACAAGGTTACTGTGGTGCTGAATGAAAAGAATGATGAATATCAGGCAACCTTTGCCAATCTTGGCTTGTCAGGAGTCCCTATCGGTACCGACTATGTGCGCCATAACCCGAAGTTGTTGAGCGGCAACGGTGTGTGGTGCATCATCACACTGGGTTATATCAGTGGCGAGAATATCAAGGTGAGATGGGAAATACAGACTTTAAAGCCTATTCAGATTTCAAACATCGACCTGCAAGACTATATCGACCAACGAAAGAACTTCACAACCGATGAATGGATTGACTTTCTGATACACACAGTGGGGCTGAATCCAGAGACAATGAACCGTCGCGAGAAGTTCATCACGCTGGCTCGTCTTCTCCCTCATGTTGAGAACAACTTCAATTTCATGGAATTGGGTCCAAAGGGAACAGGTAAGTCTCATGTGTTCCAGGAACTGTCGCCATACGGTGTGCTTGTCAGTGGAGGCGATGTGACCAGTGCCCGATTGTTCGTGAAAATCCAAGGCAACAAGGAAATTCTCGGACTTGTGGGTTATTGGGATGTTGTGGCATGGGATGAATTTGAGCAGCAGAAGGGGCGTAACGTGGACGCTGTGCTTATCGATACCATGCAGAACTATCTTGCCAACAAGTCGTTCAATCGTGGAAAGGGCACACATGAGGCAAGTGCATCGATGTCTTTTGTGGGCAATACTAAGCATACTGTGCCATACATGCTGAAGAACAGCCATCTGTTTGAGAGTATTCCTACTTCCTTCATTAAGGGTGCATTTCTTGACCGTATGCATCTGTATAATCCAGGATGGGAAATCAAGATGTTGAAAAAGAATAGTTTCTCTAAGGGGTATGGTCTTATCACAGACTACATTGCAGCTGTGTTACACGCTCTACGCAATGATGATCGCACGGCATTGCTGAATGATTATGCCAAGTTCGACGGGTCGCTTTCTGAGCGCGACCACCTTGCCATCCGTAAAACTTTCTCTGGCATGATGAAACTCATCTATCCTGATGGTAAGATAACGGATGAGGAAGCAAAGGAAATCATTGACTTTGCTGCTGAAGGGCGCAAGCGAGTTAAAGACCAGCTGTATATCATTGACAGCACTTTCTGTGCGGAACCAGCGAAGTTTGAATACACATGGCTAAAAACTGGCGAGACCATAAAGGTGGAAACACTTGAAAATATCGAGCACAAGTCAACCCATACGACGGAGGATAACGAAGGGCAGAAAATGGATAAAAATGATGCACAGGAAGATAAGCACGAAACAAGAACGACTGGTTCTCGGCCTCGCATAAAACCTCTTGTTGCCAAGACTATTTCCATAAGAGAAAACCAGAGTGGAGTAACTTACAAAGACTTGTTTGGTGATTATTTGCGAACAGCAAAGGAAATCTGTATAACCGACCCATTCATTCGCCAACCTTATCAGATAGACAATTTAGTGGATTTCATACAAATGGTGAAAGATGTGTCAACCCAGCAAGACACCATAAAAATTCATCTGAGCACGCAAAATGACGATGATGAGAAAGTGGCTGAGGTGATAGACTCGTTCAATGATTTGGTCGACGAGTTATTGCCGATGGGTATAGAGCTCACTTACGACTTTAAGGCAGACCATGATCGTCTGATAAAAACGGACACGGGGTGGACTATCACACTGGGGCGTGGCTTGGATATCTACGAGAAGTTCAACCGTTTCTCATTGTGCCGTTCCAATCAAATGAACAGGCGTTGCAAGGCTTTTAATGTTTCAATTAACAAAACTGAAGAATGATAGAAAGAGTTGTTATCAAAAACTACAAATGCATCAAAAATGCAAATATTGCGTTCAACAAGTTCAAAAATATTATTGTAGGAAACAATGGTGTAGGAAAATCCACACTGATGGAAGCTGTATCTCTTGCCTTAGGATACGGTCTAAACAAGTTTGAGGTAACTCCACACATATTCAACATAGAAAGCATCCAAGAATATAAGGTAAATCATATTTTGCCCGAAATATTAATAGAAGTGTATTTCACAGATGATAATCTTGGGGAATTGTCTGGTGAGAACAACTCTTTACATGAGCATAAGAGTGGTTTATACCTAAGAGTATGTTTTAATGAATCGTATTCAGAAACATACAATGAAGAGGTAAAAAATAATAGCAATTTGAATATTCCATGCGAATATTATAAAATTGAAAGAATGTGGTTTTCACAGCAGCCTGTTGTACATTACAAAATGCCGTTTGTTGTACAAATTGTAGACTCTACTTCTCTTTACTTCAGTTCATCTTCCAATCAATACATCAATCAGTTAATTGAAAAGCATTTGGGTGAAGAAGATACGACGGCTATAAAAACCAGTTTAAGGCATTTGAAAGAGAAATTCGACGAAGACGATGAAATAGTCAGCATCAATGAAAAAATAGCGGAAAAGAAACAAGGCTTGTCCATTTCCGTTGATGTTACATCAAAGATTGAGAAACGAGACATTATGTGTCCCTTTGTTGACAACATACCTGTAAGTCAAACTGGGGCGGGAGAAATATGTCATCTCAAAACATTGTTGGCATTGAGCAATGGAGAAAAGCAAAACCGACCCAAAGTTGTTATAATAGAAGAGCCTGAGACACATCTCTCTCATGTAAAAATGTACGAAATGCTAAACGACATTGAGAGGTTGTTGGATGAAAGCAATACACAAGTGTTAATAACGACACATAGTAGTTTTGTTGCGAACAAACTGGATCTTTCTAACTTGATTATGCTTGAAAGAAAAAATTATACTTTGACCAGGAACGCTTTAAACAAAGATGATTCTTGTTACAAATTCTTTAGTAAGGTATGTCACTATCCAACATTGAGATTAATACTTAGCAAGGCTGTCATTCTTGTTGAAGGTCCCGCAGATGAAATGGTGGTTACATATTACTATTATAAAAAATATCAAAAAAAGCATCCTTTCAATGATGGCATTGAGTTAATTGCAGTCGGTGGCGTTGCTTTCAAGGAACATGTAGAACTACTTAAAAATTTCCATAAAAAGGTAGCCGTAATAACAGACAATGATGGGTATACCTTTGAAGCTCTTCTCAAACATAGGGGGTTGGAAAATATTCCTGATAATATAGAGGTCTTTGCTGAATCGAATACAAATCTAAAAACCTTGGAGCCGAGTTTTGTAAATGCCAATACCAAAGAGTTACAATCAATGTCGAATTTATTTCGAAAGAAGAAATGCGACAATGATTCTGTTGAAGATTTAGTAAATTATATGGAGAACAATAAGACAGAATGGAGTTACAAACTCCTTCAATGCATTGACAATATTGATTTAAAAGTCCCAGAAAATATAGTTAAAGCCATCGATTGGGTATCTAAAGAATAAATTACATGAGCGACAACAAATTGTATATAGCAGCGGCAGGTGCAGGGAAAACAACATTTCTTGTACATCATGCCTGCGATTTGGCAAAAGATGATAATCAAAAGTCGATTGCCATAATCACCTATACGCGGAAAAACCAACAAGAAATCAAAAATAGATTCATTGCGGAACAAGGATTCGTTCCATCCAACATAAAGATTTGCGGATGGTTTGATTTCTTGTTGACTTATTGTATACGTCCTTTTATGGGAGCCGTTATTGAAGACTTACGCTGCAAGACAGTAGGACTAATGCTCGTTAATGAAAATTCTGGAACAATAAAGAAGAATGGAAGATATTTCAAAACATATAAAGTTGGCGAAATTAAGAAGAAATACCTTGCTGATAGCAATCACATATATTCAGATAAACTTAGTGAGTTCGCTTATGAATGCTACACGAAAAGAACAGATCTATTTTGGGGACGGCTTGAAAACATTTTTTCGTCAATACTGATTGACGAAGTACAAGATTTGTCTGCATGGGATTATAGCATAATTTCCGTACTATTGAAAATAAAGAAGTTACATTTTGTAATGTGTGGAGATCTCAGACAAAAGACATATTCTACAAATCCTGGGGTGAAATGGAAAAAATATAAAGGTCGAATAGATGAATATCTCAAAAATGAGGTCAATAAAAAAAGACAAAGCTTAATAGATATTGATTATACAACACTCAATTGTTCGCATCGTTTTGGCAAAGAAATTGCTGATTTTGCAAGCTTGGTAATAGGTGATGATTTTCCAAAAACTATGCCATGTCAATGTGAAAATTGCATTAAACGCCAAGATGAATTCCATGGCAAAAAAGGTATGTTCCTTATAAAGCGAAGTGATGTGCCTACATATATTTCACAGTATGAGCCATTGGTACTTGTATGGGACAAAAAACATAAGGAGACAGTTGGTTCTGTTATATGCAACTATGAAAAACATAAGGAGACAGTTGGTCCTGTTATATGCAACTATGGTGATGCCAAAGGTGCGTCTGCTGACTCATGCTTAATATTTCCAACAAACCGCATAATATCCAAGTTTCTTTCATCCAATCAAAATCAACTTCCCGATAATACACGATGTAAGTTATATGTCGCAGTTACACGTGCAAGATATGTATCTGCAATAGTTGTAGATGATAATTTTGACAATAATAAGATAGGACTTCCTTTTTGGAATAGCAATAATTAAAAGTTTTAATAATAAAGTTGTTGTTTATATGTTGTAATTTAATAGCAATATTATGGACTTATCAAAACACTTCATATTGCTCAATGGAGAGCCGAAGACTTTGCAGATTGCTGCCATACAATGGAATGGCAGCAATGGATATAGCGTGCGTTTCAAAAACAACGGGCGCACCTATAATTATGGGCGTGACAAGGTGGTTTGGCTCAGCAATCCAGAATGGAAAGACCCGACACAATGCAAGGTGCTGATGGAGGGCATATTGAAGAATGGCATCCGAGAAATTTGGAGATTTGATAATAATGGGCATT
>ERZ780077.198-NODE-198-length-24307-cov-4.81688_pt1 | contig 24307 bp, 17 predicted proteins | sample MGYA00511576_ERZ780077 | MGnify/ENA primary metagenome ERZ780077 (study PRJEB29588, sample SAMEA2149030) | human gut metagenome | biome: human gut; feature: human-associated habitat; material: faeces | place: Denmark | collected 2008/2010 ...
CGGTTTTACCCGTCTGGCGGTCACCGATGATCAGCTCACGCTGTCCACGACCGATAGGAATCATGGAGTCGACAGCTTTCACACCCGTCTGCAGCGGCTCTTTCACCGGTTGACGGTAGATCACGCCCGGGGCCTTGCGGTCGAGCGGCATCTCAAAGGATGCTGTCAAATCAATGTCTCCTTTGCCGTCGATGGCCTGGCCGAGAGGGTTGACCACGCGTCCGAGGAAATTGTCGTTGACGCGGATAGAGGCAATGCGATGCGTACGCTTCACCTTCATACCCTCCTCAATGCCTGCCGTGGATCCCAAGAGGACGCAACCGACGTTGTCTTCCTCCAGGTTCATCACGATGGCCATCGTGCCATTTTCAAACTCAAGCAGCTCACTGGCCTCAGCGTTGCGCAGTCCGTAGATACGCGCCACACCGTCGCCGACAGTAAGCACCGTGCCTACCTCGTCGAACTGCGTGCCACTATTCACCTCTTGGAGTTGCTGCAGCAGCACATCAGAGACCTCGCTTGGTTTTATCTTGTCTGACATTACTAATTGTTTCTGAATTATTTGATTAACGTATTGCGGATGTCACGCAGCTTGCGCTGGATGCTGGCATCCATTCTATAGGTATCATACTCCAGGATGAAACCGCCAATCAAGTCAGGGTTCACCTCGGTGTTGAACTCTACAGAACCATGAGTTTTCTTCTCGACCATCGCCTTCACCTTACGCTCGGTCTCGGCCGAGACAGGGGCAGCAGTGGTGAGCGTACCGCGAATGATATTCTTCTGCTTTCTATAAAGAGTGATGTAAGAGGTCGCCATGAATTGTAGTGCGCTCTCCCTGTCCTCCTTCAGCACCAAAGCAATGAAGCGAGCGGTGAGTGGGGAGGGAGTTCCGCCACATGCCGTCTCCAGCAACTGTTGCTTCTTGGCCTTGGAGAGCATGGGGTTGTCTATCGTAAAGCGCAATTCAGGCACCCGGATGTAGTTCGTGGAGAGAACTGACATCTCCTTATAGACCTGATCTTCGAGCTTCGACGCAGTAGCGCTCTTGATGAGCGCACGTGCGTAGCGAACCGATATTACACCTAAATCCATAAGCTATGATTACTTGTCCTTATTATTATCAGAAGAAACTTCATCCAGCAGTTTGTCTATCAGCGCATTCTGCTTGTCGGAAGCAGCGAGTTTCTCGCGGAGAATCTTCTCTGCGATCTGCACAGAGAGCTCAGCCACCTGTGTGCGAATGTCGCGGATGGCGGCCTGCTTTTGGCTATCGATCTCAGCCTTGGCCTCGGCAAGGATGCGTGCACCCTCGTCGTTGGCCTTGGCCTGAGCTTTCTCGACAATAGCGTCGCGCGTAGAGGCAGCCTCCCGCATGATGGCGGCCTGCTTGTCGCGAGCCTCTTGCAGCATGGCTTCACCCTCTTTTTGGATGTTTTGGAGCTTATCATTGGCCTCCTTGGCCTTGCAAAGGCTTTCGTCAATAAAAGCCTTACGCTCGTCGATCATCTTCACGATAGCAGGAAATCCAAACTTCCAAAGAATCAAGAAGACGATGACGAAGACCAGCGTCATCCAAAAAAGCAATCCACCGTCAGGGATTAATAAATCCATACTTACTGGTTAAAGTTCATTGAAAACCTCCCGCTTACGCGGGATTGATTACATAACTACTGCCAAGAGCGCAACGATCACGGCCAAGAAGGCCACACCCTCGACGAGGGCAGCTGCGATAATCATGGAAGAACGGAGATCACCAATCTTCTCCGGCTGGCGAGCCATGGCCTCAATGGCCTCGCCGCCAATGCGCCCGATACCCAAACCAGCACCAATAACGGCAATACCTGCGCCCAATGCGCCACCCATCTTTGCAACCTCAGCTGCTAACAACAATGATGATAACATAGTTAAAAAAGCTTTTTGATTATTTAATATTTTTGATTATTTATTTTGCTTTTGACCGGTCTCCGCACATAGGCAGGAGGTCGGATCGAAATCCTTATGCGGCATGCTCCTTGACATGAGCAAACGTGATGAACACGGCGCTAAGCATCGTGAACACCAAGGCCTGGATGTAGCTTACAAGAATCTCAAGCAGCATCATGAAGACGCTCAGCGCTACCGAGATAACTGAGATACTGCTTCCGGCGATGTTGTTGACCAGTGCATTCTCAGTGAGATGGAACATGATGAAAATCATACCCGCGAATGACAAGGCAATCGCATGGCCTGCCATCATGTTGGCAAAAAGTCGGATCATCAGTGCCAATGGCTTTGTGAAGATACTTACAAGCTCGATAACGGGCATCAAGGGAACAGGAACCTTCAACCATGTGGGTACTTCCGGCCAGAAGATTTCCTTCCAGTATTCCTTGGTACCCGTAAAGTTGGTGATGAGGAAAGTGCACAGGGCGAAAAAGCAAGTACACGAGATGTTGCCCGTGAGGTTGCCACCACCCGGGGGGAAGGGCACGATACCCATCAAGTTGGCAATGAAGATGAAGAAGAAGCACGTCAAAAGATAGGGAGCATATTTCGGAGCCTCATCGCCCATGACTGCCTTGATGACGTCATCATAGACCGACTTGATGAACATGTGCATCAGACCTGTGAAACCAGCAGGAGCAGGATCGTCAATCTTATGACGCTTGCACCAGCGGGCAGGAATGAGCACACACAGCAAGAGGATGATGGCATCGATGAAAAGGACGGCCACAGACTTTGTAATGGAGAGGTCAAACGGACGCACTTCTTGACCGTTGACCTGCTCTACGATTTTACCTGGATAGGTCTCGGCCTCACCACCTTTGATACACAGTCCGTAAGGACCAGGACGGTTGCCCTGCTCATCAGCATGATGAGAGAATTGTGATGAGGAGAACACATGCCAGCCTGTAGAGCTTTTCACGATCACCGGGAGGTTGATTACCACTGGATGGTCACCAACATTGGTGATGTGCCACTCGTATGAGTCTTTGATATGTCCCCACAAGATTTCCTTCATGTCAATCGTCATCTTCTCTCCGGCCATTGATGGCACAGCGAGAAGACCGAGTATCAGCACGAGGAGATATTGCTTGAATGCTTTCATGTCAGCTATTTAATCAAATGTTTTTTCTCTATATGAGAGAAGAATATGCAGTCGAAGACCAGCATCAGCACGTAGTAGGTGGCAAAAATCAACGCAAAGGACAAAACGCACGTCTTGTCGCCACGGAGAAAGAAAGCTCCGACGAGGACGACGATGAATGCGAGAAGCATTCTCGCGACCGACGACGCAAAATAGAAGCGCGTGAGGCCGTTGCCAGCCTTTTGCGCTGCCTTGCGCCAGCAGCGTCCGTTGATCATGTTCACCAAAAGAAAATAGACAGCCGAGAACACAATACTATAGGTGAAACCATACTTGAAGGCTATCTGCTCGGCCAAAAAGCCAAGTAGGGTCAAACCGGCGATGATCCACAAGCCTATCCTATTATATAAGGAAGCGTAGTGTCCGACAATGTCTTGGTGCTTTGCCATGGGAGTCTTCTATACCTCAACACAGAGGTTAACCTCGTTGCGCTTGACCTCAACGAAGCCTCCTTCTATGTCGAATTGCTTCTTACCGTCCTTTTCGGTATATTCCACACGACCTTTCGTCAAGGTGGAGATGATAGGAGCATGGTCCTTGAGGATCTCAAAGGAACCCACCATACCCGGTACCAACACGCTCTCGACTTCACCGTGAAACATGACCTTTTCGGGACTTACTATTCTCAATCTCAACATAAGCGTTAGGCTTTGGCCGCCTCCAAGAGTTTCTTACCCTTCTCCTTGGCATCCTCGATTGTACCAACATTGAGGAACGCCTGCTCAGGCAGGTCATCGACCTCACCATCCAGAATGGCATTGAAACCCTTGATAGTCTCCTCGATGGGTACCATCACGCCAGGAATGCCCGTAAACTGCTCTGCCACCGTAAACGGCTGGGAGAGGAAACGCTGCACACGGCGTGCGCGATTGACAACCAACTTGTCTTCATCGGACAACTCGTCCATACCGAGGATGGCAATGATGTCCTGCAACTCCTGATAGTGCTGGAGAGTCTCCTTCACTCGCTGGGCGCAGGCATAGTGCTCCTTGCCGACAATCAGCGGGTCGAGGATACGCGACGTACTGGCCAGCGGATCAACGGCAGGATAGATACCCAGCTCAGTAATCTTACGGTTGAGCACCGTAGTAGCATCAAGGTGAGTAAATGTCGTTGCTGGAGCAGGGTCGGTCAAGTCGTCTGCGGGCACATAGACTGCCTGTACGGAGGTGATGGAACCACGCTTTGTAGAGGTGATGCGCTCCTGCATTGCACCCATCTCGCTGGCCAATGTCGGCTGATAGCCTACGGCAGAAGGCATACGTCCCAGCAGGGCAGACACCTCAGAACCAGCCTGAGTGAAACGGAAGATGTTGTCGATGAAGAACATGATGTCAGCAGCCTCTCCGTTCTTACCACCATGGTCGCGGAACTCCTCAGCCACCGTCAGACCAGAGAGGGCGACAGAGGCACGTGCCCCAGGAGGCTCGTTCATCTGACCATAGACCAGCGTAGCCTGCGACTTCTGAAGTTCTTCAGGGTCAACAAGGCTCAAGTCCCACTTGCCCTCGTCCATAGCCTTTCTAAACTTCTCGCCATAACGGATAACGCCTGACTCAAGCATATCACGAATCAGATCGTTGCCCTCACGAGTACGCTCACCAACGCCGGCAAAGACGGAATAACCGTTGTGACCCTTGGCAATATTGTTGATCAACTCCATGATGAGCACCGTCTTACCGACACCAGCACCACCGAAAAGTCCGATCTTACCACCCTTCATGTACGGCTCCAAGAGGTCGATGACCTTGATACCGGTCTGCAACATCTCCTTGTGGGTGGAGAGATCCTCAAACTTCGGAGCCTCGCGGTGGATGGGGTACGCTCCCTTCATATCGAGCGATTCCATACCGTCGATAGGCTGACCAATGACATTCATCATACGGCCCTTGATCTGATCGCCAGCCGGCATGGTGATAGGACTTCCCGTACGCATTGCCTCCAGTCCACGCTGCAATCCGTCCGTGTTGTCCATGGCAACGCAGCGCACAGTGTCCTCGCCAACGTGCTGCTGCACCTCGATGATGAGGTCGCGGCCATCGGGACGCTTTACGCGCAATGCCTCATAGATTTTAGGCAGTACCTTCTCAGAATCCTCGCCTTTGGTGTCGAAATAGACGTCGATCACCGGGCCGATAATCTGAGAGATATGTCCAATAGTTTGTGACATAAATTTTACCTCTTTGTTTATGCGTTATTATACTTCGTTTTTGTTTTTAGTTAGATGCTCACCTCATCGAGGACGCGGATCAACTTGCGGTCGAAAGGCTTATCAGAGCGGATTGCCTCCGAGAGCGGCACGTAGCAGACCTCGTTGTTTCTCACGCCTACCATCAGGTTGCGTTGTCCTTGCATGATGGCCTCCACGGCACCAGTGCCCGTTCGGCTGGCCAGAATGCGGTCGCGGGCCGAGGGACGACCTCCGCGCTGCAAGTGACCCAGGATGGAGACACGCACGTCATAGTCGGGGAACTCCTTGTGAACGCGCTCCGCATAGTACATCGCACCACACTTCGGACTTTCCGAGACGATGACGATGCAACTCTTCTTTGACTTGCGAATACCACGCTCCATGAAGCGTGCCAACTGGTCAACATCCGTGGAATCTTCGGGGATGATGGCAGCCTCCGCACCACTGGCGATGGCAGAGTTTTGTGCCAAGAAACCAGCATCACGGCCCATCACCTCTACAAAGAAGATGCGCTCGTGGCTTTGAGCGGTATCGCGAATTCTATCAACACACTCTACGATGGTATTGAGCGTCGTGTCATAACCGATCGTGTTGTCCGTACCGTAGAGGTCGTTGTCAATGGTACCAGGCAGTCCGATACAGCAGAGATCATACTCTGCAGCAAACTTCATCGCACCCGTCAGCGAACCATTGCCGCCGATGACGACCAGCGCGTCGATACCATGTTGTTGGATGTTCTCATAGGCTTTATCACGCCCCTCTTTGGTCATGAACGCCTTAGAGCGTGCCGTCTTGAGGATTGTACCTCCCCTGCCGATGATGCCACTGACATTCTCGGTGGTGAAATCCCTTATCTCTCCTGTTACCAATCCATCATAACCTCGGTAAATACCCTTGATATTGAAACCGTTATAGATTCCTGCACGCGTGACGGCACGAATTGCCGCGTTCATTCCTGGGGCATCTCCACCCGAAGTTAATACACCAATTGTCTTAATCTTTGTCATAGGAAGATTCTAATTATTACCTTATTGAAGATTTTAACAGGGGCAAAGGTAGTAAAAATAAATGTATCTACAAACCTTTTTGCAGGATTTTGGAAAATAACTCCCACTTTTGAGGAAACAACACCCACTTTTTTTGATTCATCTCATTAATTTTGCGAAGGTACCATCGACTTAGATGCATGGCTTTATAGCTGAACGATCATATCATTGGGTGGAAATATCAGAACTTAAACAGTTGCTCTACCTTTTTCGCACATTGCTCCATTAGCCACTTGGGGGTACTTGTCGCCCCACATATACCCACCGACTGTATGCCATCGAGCCACTCCCTTCGGATCTCATCCTGACTCTCTATCTGATGACTGTTGGCATTGACGCGGCTGCATTCCGCAAAGAGCACGCGCCCGTTGCTGCTCTTGCGGCCTGCTACGAAGAGTACAAGTTCATGACAAGCGGCAAAATCAGCGATATTAGGCATACGGTTGGCCACTGATCGACAGATGGTATCAAAACTCTCAAAGGCACACCCGTCGGCGATATGACCCTGGATGTAAGCGATGATATCCCGATAGGCCGAGAGGCTTTTCGTCGTCTGGGAGAAAAGGAAGATGGAGCGGGAGAAGTCGAGGTGACGCACGTCGTCGAGGTTTTCCACAACAATAGCACCTCCGTGGGTCTGCCCGACCAGGCCAAGCACTTCGGCATGGCCTTTCTTGCCAAAGATAACCACTTGTCCGTCTTGCGCCTTCTCCCACTGACGCTTCACCCTGCGCTGCAAGGCCAGCACCACAGGACACGTCGCGTCAATGATTGTGATGTTATTGCGTTGGGCCGTTTCGTAGGTAGAGGGTGGTTCGCCATGGGCTCGGAGCAGCACCGTTGCATCGTGAAGTTGCTGAAACTGTTCATGATTGATGGTGATCAGTCCCTTGTGAGCAAGACGCTCCACCTCGACACCGTTGTGTACGATGTCGCCAAGGCAATAGAGGGTATTGCCCGACTTGAGTTCTTCCTCCGCTTTGTTGATGGCAGTGGTCACACCGAAGCAAAAGCCACTGCCTGAATCGATTTCTATCGTCATAGGTTGGTATGCAAATGAACTTAATATGTAGTTGGTTTCGATACTTTCACTGTCACAGCAGTGGTCCTTCCGCTGTATTCAGGCGCATAGGCACATTGTGCCGTGCAGGTACCCGAGAGGTAGTTGCCCTCTCGGTCAATATAGTACTCCGTCTCGACCACATGCTTGCCTTTAGCTATTTGATGGAAGAAATAACGGGTCGATTGGTCGCGGGTCTCCAGGTAGTAGCCCCATTGATAACCACTCTCCTGGGCCACGGGCTCCAGGCAGGCTGCACGCATATCGTTTACCATCACAAAGTCGTAGTCGCGGTCGGCTTGGATGGTAATGCGTACTCGCACGCGGTCGCCAACCGTCAGTTGGGTGGTCGGCTTACCGTCCTCGTCAAGAAGTTCGCGGCTGACCTTGAGACCTGCCGAGGAAGCACGAGTCTCGCGCATAGGCTGGAGATATTGCGCATAGACAGCTCCCCAGGACGTGCCATCGGAGGACTTTTCGGCTGTCAAGGTCGCCGGCGCATTCGTCAACTTCTCTGTATGGCGCACGTAGCCCAGCCCAGCTGAACCCTGCTCCTCAATGGACCTTCCGTCGATGGAGAGCCGAGTCGGTGCAGCCGAGTCGGTCAGGGCAGCAAGGTGGCCCTTGTCGGCAAAAGCCCAAATGGCTTCCACGGCATTGAAAGGCGTGTCCCAAGTTTGTGTGCGCTTAGCTTGAAGAAGCCAGCGACGCATCTCGCTGAGGGTCTGTGTGTCGTCGGGCGTAAGAGTGCGAATGGCCTCGATAGCCGCAACTTGCGAAGGAATCCGATAGTTGAACCAACTATAACTGGCACGTGGCGTGTCGAAATAGCGTCCCATCTCCTCACGGTACACAGTATACTCCTTCAAGCTCTTCAAATATGCGAGGGCTTTCGAGTGCTGATCATACAAGGCGAGGATCACCGCCGTATTGGCTTTGCCATAAATGGTTAGCTCCGAAGCACGACGGGTCATCAGGCGCAGCAGATAGTCGGTATCTGCCGTACGGCTACGTTGTGCCAATGCATTGGTATAAAGATAGTCGCAAAGGGCATCGCTGGGATAAAAATCCTTTCTTTTCTTGAGTTCGGTGACCTGTCGGGCCACCTCCTTGTCGAGGAAGCGGAAGGCCTTGGTGACGAGGGCGTTCAACGTAGCGTCCTCGCCTGTCATTACTTGTAGTCGGACGAGGGTCTTAGTAACAGCCACCGTCATATAAAAGCTACCGTCCATACCTTGCCACCAAGAGAAAGATCCGTCGGCGTTCTGCAACTTGCGCAGACTGCTGATGGTATTGGTGAGCGCATGGCTGATCTGGTTGTCGTTGAAATAAGCTGCAATAGCACGGCGTTGGGCGCTCTCCGACTGAGCGACAGCTACCCACGGAGTCTCGGTAAGCACCAGAGCCTTGAGCGCCTCATTCTTCTCCAGCTGGCTTTGTAGCGAAGTCTCCGTGCCCGATTCTTGTTCCCACTGCTTGAACACTGTCTTCAAAGTGGGATTCTCCTTAACGATCGTCCGTGCAAGGGTGTTGGCAAAGAGGGCGGCGGAGAGAGAGATTGCATTCTTTTCGTTGACGTCGCCGACATAGGGGAGGGCTTGCATCAGGAGCCATGCGGGATTGTTGGTATATTCTATCGTCAGACTCGGTCGCTCGATACCTTTGCCTTTGAACAACTGCTTGAGGTCGAGCAGCAGCGTCCCAGGCTCGTGTTGCGTGAACGGCAGGGTAGTGGTGACGTATTGCTTGTCGGTCAACACGGGAAGGTAGTGCTGCTCACCATCGCTGAAACCATCGCCTTGCGCTATGATGCGCACGATCAAGAGTCCTTCTTGACCTTCAAGCAGGGAGGGAGCAATAGAGAAGGCCGCACGCACCGTTTGGTGGGGATCGGAAGAGAAAGGCTGTTCCTCCTCATAGACCACAGACTCGTCGGCAGGAAGAAGGAACTGGAGACGCACCACACCCTTACGGGCAACGTCAGATGTGTTGCTGATACGCGTGGCAATGACTGCATGGTCGCCCAAACGAAGGAAGCGAGGAAGGTTGGGTTGTACCATCACATCCTTTTGTGCCACCACGTCGGCCTCTATCAGTCCGTGGCGCATTTCCTTGTCGTGAGCAAGTCCCATGAAGCGCCACGTTGTTACGCTCTCAGGCAGACGGAACTGCAAACTCACCTGTCCGAGAGAGTTGGTGCGGAGTTGAGGATAAAAGAAAGCTGTCTCCTCCAGGTTTTCACGTAGTTGGACGGGAGCATTACTATCTGTCTCTGTTGCGCTGCCCGCCTCATTAGCTGCACTGCCCAGTGCAGGCTCTTCCAAGGTTGCCTCCATATCAGCCACCATCATCTGTTTCGACATCATGCGCACAGAAGCAGAGCCAGGGGCAGCGTCCATATTATACATCATGAGGCGCGATCTTCCATACAAGAACCGTCCATCGTAGTCGCGGAGTAATGAGGAGAAGTAGTTTTTATCCAGCTCGGAGAAAGACAAGGTCTTGAAAACGGGCTGAGAGGGGTAAAGGGTACTGGTCACCTGTGTACGACCATAATAGATGGACGTCCAGTCCGCGGTGGGCAGATAGAGATTCATTGCTACGTTATCGTCCCAACGGTGAAGGCTCAATTGGTCGAGACTCTTATCGTAAAGAGTGGCCATCAGCTGGGCGTTGGCTGGTGTTCCGTCAGGGTTGCGGGCCTCCAGCGTCCATATCTCCTGCTGTCCTGGTGTGAGTCGGTCGCGGAAGGTGCGCCAAGAGAGAGAGATCTGCTTCTCGGGAAGGGGGCGTGCTATGGTCGTGGTATGGGTGTAAGCAACGCCGTCGTGTACCCAAGCGAAGCAGAGGCGCAGTCCGTCGCCATACTCCTTCTTATACTTAAACTTCATAAGTGTCAGCGCATCGCTTTGGTCGATGCGACCGTTCTCCAACACACGGTTTCTCGAGATGACGGAATAGAGAATGTGCTGGTCAGCATCTGAAGAACCCACTTGGATGCAGACGGGCTTGCCATCGCGCGGGAAGGTCTCACTTGTCTGGTAGAACCAGTTGTGTGTCGTGACTACCGGGCGCTTATCGCCAAGGGAGAAAAGAACAAACGGATGCTGTAGCGTGTCGTTGCCACAGACAGCGAGCAACGTCCAGGCACCCGACTTCATTCGAGGCAGTTGGATTGGAGTATTGGTGGAGGCGGAATGGGTGAGTTGAGCCATACGCTCCGCCTTGCTGAGTCCGTCATTCGTAGCAAAAAAGCCGTAGCGGACGGAGGCCTCCACTTCCTTGCCCGCGGCATTGCGATACTGAAGGGTGAAAGTCTTATTGTCGGTATCAACTAGCAACTTCTCTGGCAGGTCAGTGGAAAGGAGCGCATCCTTGTTGCCCAACGGGATGGAGAGGGTGCCACGATGGCTTTCTCCAGCAAGGTCGGTGACATCGGCTTGCAAGTCGAAACGGTAGAAGCCCGTAGCGCCCTCAGGTATTGTCAACGGCAAGCGGACCTCAAAGAGGCCATCAGCATCTGTCGTAGCCTGAGCCTCGAGAATGGTCGCCTCAGAGAAGTCTCTCTCGAACCAACGCCACCACATCGAGGGACGACGCACAACGGTGTAGCTGACCTTGGCGCCATCTATCCCCACACCACTATAGGTACGGGCGGTTCCCTTGATGACAATCGTATCGCCTGGAGCGTAGCGATCTTGGTATGGGTCGAAAGTTACCTCAAATGTAGGCCGTTTGTATTCCTCTACACGAATAGCCTCGCGCTCATAACCAAGACTTGAAACTATCGTGAAGTGACCTGTAAGTCCCGTAGAGGGCAGATGAAACTCGGTTGCAGCCGTACCGAAGGCATCTGTCGTGAGCGACTTCTCCGCCACATCACGACCATTGGCATCACGAAGGGTAAGCGTGACGGAGCGGTCAGCGGTGGCCTTGGTCTCCGTGCCCATCATCGTCCAAGCCATCAGATTGACATACACCGTTTGTCCCGGACGGTAAATGGCACGATCGGTAAAGATACGGACATTCTGCTCCGGACCTTCCTGCATGTTATAGGTAAAGTTAGCCCATCCAGTATTGGCCGGCAGGGCCGTGTCCTGCGGCGTTTGGACCCAAAACTCTAATTCGGTATTTAAATAAGGTTCATTATTATCTATAGAGATAATCGCTTCGCCGTTTTTGTCTGTCACAACCTTCGACTTACTATGGTCGTTCTCCGGTTGGTAATAGTGCACTGAAGCGCCCGCCACGGGCTGTCCATTGTCGGCACGGACGACGGCGAGACGGATTTTTCCTTCGGGCTGCGTTTGCCATAACAGACGAAGATTGCTCACGGCTATCAGACGCCGCTCCACCTTCATCGACTTGTTGTCTGAATAAAACTCCAAGAGATAAAGTCCTGGGGAAAGGTGTGGCAATAAGAGACTGTCTGTATGCTGTTCATAGACTGGGTGGCCGTGGAATGAGACGCTGAAAGTCTGAGCGGAACCCTTGTCAATATAGGATTGGATGTTCTTGTATAGATGGCCATCGACAGATCTTTGGAATAGGACAAAAGACTGATGGTCGTTGGTCAAACGTACAGGCAGGACGCGCACATGAAGCTCTGAAAGGTTGCAAACATCATTGAATACGATCTTCACAGACTGATACGGATGAAAGAGCTGGTCCGACAAGTCTGCGGTAAAGCGTGGCCTGATGAGGTATTCAAGACTATTGCGAAGTGCACCGATCTCCTTCCACTCACTCCAACGTCTAAGGGCCTTGAGTGCAAAATCATAGCAAGCCTTCCGTTCATCGTTGGTCGTTTGAGGCATTGCGTGGAAGCGAACGATGGCTGCATGTCCACAGACGAGCAAGTCTTGATACTCCGCGATAATGCGGTCGAGGGCTTGAAGGTCGTTTCCGGCAAGATCCGTGGCCAAGAGACAGGAGGCCTCACGATTGCCATGCGTGCGATACCAGTCGAGAAGCCATTCACGCTGGTTGGTCTCCAGTGCAATGACATGAAGCAGGTCGTTGCCGAAGATTTGACTATCAACACCCTTTTTGATGAAGGGAATGTAGGGATCCACTCTCTCCGCTGCGAGTGCATCCGGGTGGGAGAGGGCTTTGGCACGATAAGCGCTGGCCTTGGCTTTATGGTCATCGAGAGCAGGGTGAGCGTCGTAGATTTGGGAGAGAACTACGTCGTAAATTGACTGAAGCAGCACGTTGGTGGCTTGGCTTTCCTTTTCCTCCAGATCCGTTACCCATTTGGAAAGGGAATCGGGGGAAATGTCATATTCCAAACTAGCTCTGCGGAGTGTGGAAGCCAAGAGATGACCATAGGCGTTCTCTTGGGCAGCACGTTCCTGTATTTGAGCAAGTATGCTGATCTGTGTACACGGCTGGTCGTCGCGTTCTGCGTTATTGACCTTTTTCCATAGGCTGTCATAGCCTTGGGGCCATAGATTAGAGACAAATGACATAAGCAGTATAATGATAGAAATTGTTCGTTTCATGTTGATTCTATTTTGCAAGTGATTCACTATGTCGAATATAACATTGCAAAATAAGCCAATTTCAACGAAATAGCAAAGCGTTTTTGGGAGAAAAATGGTTTATATTGGGATTTTTAACGAATACGTCATGCTTGGAAATACAGAAACATATATTCTATCGTGTCATAGGAGAGGAAAAAGTCATTACTTTTTCCTCACCACCGCTTTTCATCCTAGTCTTATTTCTAATATTATCTCGTTTTTCCCCATTTACTCCTCTTTCTCTGCCTTCAATTCATAGATACCACTAGGAGATTTGCGTTTTAGAACATCGAGTTGGAAATCTTTACCAGGGATGATACCATGAGAACGCAGAATGGTCTCTACGGTAAGTCGAGCTAATTCTGGATGATTGTTTTCATCGCTAAGATGGCAGAGCCAAACATGGCGAAGAGCGGGAGACGCATTTTCGACCAGAGCCTGAGCACACTCGTTGTTGCTCAAATGCCCTTTGGGTCCGCAGATGCGCTCCTTCAAATGGCGAGGATAAGCACCCTGCGCCAGTTTTTCGGGCTCATAGTTGGCTTCCAAGACAAGGTACTGAGACTGCGCAATACACTGCTTGACCTCATCGGTGATGTGACCACAGTCAGTAATCAAGCCAAAGCGCACACCTTCGCATACGATACTATAACCCGTGCAGTCAGTACTATCATGAGGGACGGCGAAGGAGGTGACGGTAAACTCACCTATCTGCTGAGTTTCTCCTTTCTCCAAATAGAAGAGATTTTCCTTGTTGATCTTTCGGCGCACACACCAGTTGCTATGTACACCACGGTGTACGTCCGTCGTGGCAAAGACGGGAATGTGGCAATCACCACTCAGAGACCCTACCGACTTGACATGGTCGGCGTGGTCATGGGTGAGGATGATATGCTTGACATGGTCGAGTTTGAGGCCATACTGGTTGAAATGCTTTTTAAGCGTACGAATACCCACGCCACAGTCTATCATCAGACAGTCTGTGTCGGTGAATAAAAGATAGCAGTTGCCACTGCTGCCGCTTCCGAAAGATATAAACCTAAGCATATTATGTTTGATTTTATAAATGGAGGACAAGGAAAGTAGAAGATAAATCGCGGATAGGCCTACGGCTTGACGCACTAAAAGCGGGTCTCGTCGGGATTGTCGGGCAAACGCTTAAACTCATAACCCTGATCCTTTAGCCACTGTAAGGAACGAGGTAGAGCGGTCTTGAGTTTGTCGATACTCTTCAGAGAATCATGAAAAGTGATGATAGAACCGTTGCGGGCATATCGCTTCACATTATTATATACGTCGTCACCATTAAGCCATTTGGAGTAGTCGCGGGTCACAAGGTCCCACATCACCACACGGTAGTGGTGCTTCACCCACCAATAGACCGAGTGGCGGAGCCAACCGTGAGGCGGACGGAAGTAGGGCGAAGGTATCAAGGCCTGTGCTTTCGTGACATCGACGGCATAGGTGAGCGTCCAATGCTTGAAAGAGCCAAGATGGTGAAACGTGTGATTGCCCACTTGATGGCCTCTGCTAACGACTTCGTCAAACAATGCCGGGTACTTTCTCACGTTGTCACCCACCATAAAGAAAGTGGCCTTGGCATCAAACGCGTCGAGCGTATCCAGGATGAAAGGCGTTGCCTCGGGGATGGGACCATCGTCGAAAGTGAGATAAACAGCACGTTCCTCCGCACTCATCCGCCACAGGGCGTGGGGATAGAGTAAACGGAGGAACCGTGCAGGTTGCTCAATCAGCATTAGTTACCAAAGCCGCCTCCACGCAGCTGATAACTCTGGATGAGCGAGTTGAGTTCGTTCATGTGCTTCTGGCCCCATGCCTTGTCGTAGTGCTCGGCCATCTGCATGAGCGACATCAGAATCTGAATGTTGGTGTAGCAGCTCTGACGAGACATGTTGAAGCCCTTGGAGTTGAGCGATACATAGTAGCGTACATACTGGGCATTGTCCTTCCACATCGCATCGAGGAGGCGCTCGCCATCCTTCTTCTGTCCAAGCATAAGGTAAGCTTGTGCCATCTGGCCGCTGCCACCGAGGTAGTAGGGCTTCAGATTGTAGTCAGGCAACTCCTTGTCGGCTTTGCGGAGGAGGTTGAGAGCCTTCACTTTGTCGCCGTCCTGGATAAACTGGAGTGCCAGTTCGGCAAGCATTCGGCGATGGGTGTAGCACATGCGCTCCACGGTCTCGTCCATATAGAACCCCTTCATGCTGACATTGCCCCACTTGAAGCGAGTCATGATGTTATGATACATCTTCTCTTTGTCGAAGAGGATGTGGTCGTAGCTGATATTGGACTCACGCTGGGTGTTGAACGGCGTAATACGATAGGCCAATCCCTCCTGTACGAAGTTATCGCTGAGGTTCATGAAGTTCTCCTTGCCCACGGTCGTGGCCACATAGAGCGGTCGCGTCCAGTTGCAGTTGGCAATCAGCTCGAGCATCATCAAGTCGCTCTTGGTGAGTCCGGTCTTGCCGGCAAGGGAAATAGCCATCCTGTCGGGGATGCTGTCGCCAGGGAGGATCATACCCGAGCGGCGAACGGCCTGCTTGTCAATGGTGACATAGACCGTATCGGTCGGTATGACATGGGCCTGCTCGTCACGAGAGCGTACCCAGTACTTCATGATGTTCTTCAACTCAAACGGGTCGTCACCATACTGTGCGCGTGCCTCCTCGGGATGAGTTTTATAGTAATCAAGCACCTGCGACTTGAAGTCGGGGTTGATACGAATATATTCGTTGGTGCCGCTGACATAGTCGATACGCGGCCAAGAGATAGGCAGCGCGGGCGACGAGTAGGCTGGGCGCGTCATCTGGTCGATGTACCAGTCGGTGGAAAGGTAGCTGAGGTTGCAGACGCGCGCGTCGGTACGTATGCCCTCCACCTCCTGGTTGTACCAGAGCGGGAAGGTATCGTTGTCACCGTTGGTGAAGATCACCGGGTTGCCCTTGTCCTGCAGCGTCATCAGATAGTTCTGTCCAAAGTCGCGGCAAGTGTAGCGACCTGATCGATCGTGGTCATCCCAAGTCTGCGAAGCCATCTGGATGGGGACCACTAAACCTACGGCCGAGACCAAGGCGGCAGCGCCGACCGGACTGAGACGCAGTTTTTTGAGCCATTCGTACATGGCGGCTACACCCATACCACACCAGATAGCATAGGCATAGAAGGAACCTGCGTAGGCATAGTCGCGCTCACGAGGTTGTCCCGGCGTCTGGTTGAGGTAGATGACGATGGCCAATCCCGTCATGAAGAACAGGAAGAAGACCGTCCAGAACTGCTGGATACCTCGCTCGCCACGGAAGGCCTGCCAGAAGAGGCCCAGAAGACCAAGCAGCAAAGGCATACAGTAGAAGACATTGTGGCCCTTATTTTCCTTGAGCGAGTCGGGCATGAGATTCTGGTCGCCCAGACCGAGGACGTTGTTGTCGAACCAATTGAAGCCCGTGAGCCAGTTGCCATGCTCGCGCTCGTTGTGTCCCTGGATATCATTCTGACGTCCTGCGAAGTTCCACATGAAGTAGCGCCAGTACATGAAGTTGCACTGATAGGAGAGGAAGAATTTGATGTTCTCCCACTGAGTCGGCATCTTGACGCCATCGACGGAGCGGCCCTGTATGCCTCCCATCCACGACTCATACATATCGGCGTGTCCCTCGTCCCACATTCTGGGGAAGAACATGTTCTGCTGGAACACCTGCGTGGCCTGACGGCGCACCAAGTAGTAGCTATCCTTCTCGTCAGCACTCTCCTTCTCCTTCGGCTCATAGATGGGTGCACCCTGCTTGAACTCATAGTGCATGCCATCCTCAGCAATAGCAGGCTCAGAAGTATAGGCCTGGCCGTAGAAGAGCGGGTACTGGCCGTACTGCTGACGGCTGAGATAGTTGCCCAAAGTGAAGATATCCTCTGGGGAGTTTTGGTCCATCGGGGGATTGGCTGTGGAGCGAATCACAATCAATGCGTAGCTGGAGAAGCCAATCAGAAGCATCAGCATACAGAGCAGCGCCGTGTTCTTGAGGCGTGTCGGTATCAAGGTGACACTGGACTTGCCCTTACCCTTCTTCATATTAAGGACGAAGAACAATACGGCCAAGATGACCACACCCGTGAAGAAGGCTGACCAACCGTAGCCGACGAAGGGCACACCCAGAAGGGCGAAGGCGGTCAGGAAGGCGATGTTCTCGCGCTTGGTGTGGCTACTCTGATAAGTCTCCCAGAGTGCCCATACGAAGGAGGCAACGAGGAGGATGATATAGACTATGACACCCGTGTTGAACGGCATTCCCAGCGTATTGACGAAGAAGAGCTCAAACCAGCCACCCACGGTGATGATACCAGGGACGACACCGTAGAGCACCGCTCCGACGATAACGACGGAAAGCAGGAGAGCGAGAAGCGACCCCTTGGCATTGGCGTTGGGCACCTTGCGGTAATAATATACCAGCACGATGGCGGGAATGCACAACAAGTTGAGCAAGTGGACACCAATGGAAAGGCCGGTCATATAGAAGATGAGCACCAACCAACGGTCGCTATGAGGCTGGTCTGCACAGTTTTCCCACTTCAGGATCAGCCAGAACACGATGGCTGTGAAGGCCGAGGAGTAGGCATAGACCTCACCCTCGACAGCGGAGAACCAGAATGTGTCGGAGAATGTGTAAACCAAAGCGCCCACCAAGGCGGATCCCTCTATGGCGATGGCCTCGGAGAGAGAGGGCATAGTGCCGTCCTTGACGATGAGGCGGCGCACCAGATGCGAGATGGTCCAGAAGAGGAACATGATACAAACCGCGGAGAGGAGCGCACTCATAATGTTGACCATACGCGCCACCTGCGTCACATCGCTGGCAAACTGGCTGAAAAGATTGGCCGTGAGGGCAAAGAATGGTGCCCCAGGTGGGTGGCCGATTTCGAGCTTGTAGCCCGTAGTGATAAACTCTGGACAGTCCCAGAAGCTGGCTGTCGGCTCAATGGTGGAGCAATAGACGAACGCGGCGATCGCAAAAACGACCCATCCGAGAACGATGTCCACCAGCTTAAACTGTTTCATGAGCGTTGTTGATTATACATTTAGTGACCAATCGGCAAAGCCTGTCGCCGCGGCCATGATGATTGAATTTACCCAATTAAGTTGCAAAGTTAGCAAAAAGGAATGAAAAGTCGCCATAAAGAGGGGAAAAAATTACAGGAAAGGTGCCAATAGATGGCCTGCCCAACCGACAAACTTCTTCCATGGCGTGCGCCATTGATCCCATTTCTCCTCCGTGAGGAGGAAAGAATCCTGCTTCTGCTGCTCAAACAGTTGGTTCAACTGCCGTGTGACGTGCGGGTCGATGATAACGGCATTCTCCTCGCGGTCCCAGCGCAACGAACGAGCATTGAGGTTGGCAGAGCCGACGGTACAAAACTGTCCATCGACCATGATGATCTTCGTATGATGGAACCCCGGCTTGTAGAGCCAGATGTCGCAACCTTTCTTCATCAACTGATGAGCGTTGTAGAAACCCACGTCGGGTGTGATGGGAATGTCGCTCCGCACGCTCAGCATGATTTCCACCTTCACCCCCCGCTTGACAGCTTTGGCCAAGGCACGCTTCAGCTTACGGTTAAGCGTGAAGTAGGGATTGATAAGCTTGATGCTTTCCTTCGCGTTGTTGATAGCATTGAGGTAGAAGAAGCGGATGATGTCCTTCGTCACATGAGGCTCACGGTTGATGATGCCCACCATCTGTTGGCCACAAGTCGGCGTAGTGTCAGGCTTGAGACCTTCCATGTAGTCGGCATTGGAGATTCCCCGGTAATATTTTGCACCATGAACGTCCTCTCCCGAGACCAGTTTCCACATTCTGAGGAAGATCTTCTGCAGCGTATTGACCTCATCGCCCTCGATACGGCAATGCATATCGTGCCAGCTGCCCACCTGCTTCGTTCCTTTGATATAATAGTCGGCAACATTCATTCCCCCCGTATAGGCCACCTTGCCGTCGATGACGACGATCTTTCGGTGGTCTCGGTTGAAGAAATCATGAATCCATGGGAAAGCCAAGGGCTTAAACTCATAGATCTCCACCCCTTTGGATCGGATGAGGCGGATGTCCGACTTGCGCATCGGCTGGTTGTTGCTGGAGTTGCCAAAACCATCGAAAACAGCTCTGACCTCTACGCCCTCCGCGGCTTTGCGCACAAGACGCGTCATCAACTCGCGATTGATGGAGTCGTTGCGGAAGTTGAAATACTCAAGATGGATGCTCGACCGGGCTTGTTCTACCGCCTTGAAGAGGTCGTCAAACTTCTCTTGTCCAGTCATGAGCAAGGTGACGGAGTTGTTGTGGGAAAATGTCACCCCTTTGCTCCGCAGTTGCTCCACCATCAAGCTATCTGCCCTCTGTGCCCGCCCGAGAGCGGACACAAAGAGCAGCGAGATCAATATGACTATTTTTCTATTCAATATCAACGGGATAGGTGGGATATAAATGCGCGATAGAGAGGGTTAGAACATGCAACTGTAGTGATCCACCACACCCAGGAGACGATTTTCAGAGTCGGTCACGAGGACGGTGTGTATCTTGTACTGGTTCATCTTGCGCTGCACGTCGGCGATCTTCGTCTCGGGAGCTACCGTCTTAGGAGTTCTCGTCATGATGTCGCTGACGGTATGGTCGAAGAACTCTGCCTGCCAGCGCTCCATAGCACGACGAATGTCGCCGTCGGTGATCAGTCCAATGACCTTGCCGTCCTCCAGAGCCACACCCAGTCCGAGTTTGCCCTTGCTCACGTGGATGATAGCCTCGCCGAGGTGCATTTCCTTCGGGATGATAGGCAGGTCGTCGCTCCGCATCACGTCCTGCGCGGTGGTGAGGAGTCGCTTACCCAATTCACCACCCGGATGGAACTGTGCAAAATCCTTGGGCTTGAAGTCGCGGACCTCCATCAATGCGATGGCAAGCGCGTCGCCCATGACGAGGGCAGCGGTCGTGGAACTGGTCGGCGCCAGGTTGAGCGGGCAAGCCTCCTTCTCGACCTTCACCAGCAGGTGGGCCGTAGCATACTTCGCCAACAGAGACTGTGGATTGCCACTCATGCCGATGATAGGCACGTTCATGTGGAGCACCATGGGGATGAAGCGCAGCAACTCGTCAGTCTGTCCCGAGTTGGACAAAGCGAGCACCACATCATCCTTGGTCATCACGCCAAGGTCGCCATGATAGACGTCGAGCGGATTGATAAAGAAGGCCGGCGTGCCCGTAGAGGAGAGCGTAGCGGCGATCTTGGCGCCAATGTTTCCACTCTTGCCTACACCCGTCACGATGATCTTACCCTTGCAATGGTACATCATCGACACGGCACGGTCGAAGTTGTCATCCAACTGGTCGATGAGCTTCAACGTCGCGTCACACTCATCCTTGATACACTGCACAGCATATTGGCGGACATTCCGAAGTCTCTCCTCCGCCTGCGTATTATTTGTTTCCATTATATTATATATAATAAGGTATATAGGCTTACGCCAATAGTTTTCCGATCAGTTCATCGAGTTTATCGAGCTCCAGCATATTGGCAGCGTCCGACTTGCCATGGTCCGGGTCGGGATGGACCTCAAAGAAATAACCCGTCGCACCAAAGGCCTTGGCCGCCATAGCCATAGCCGGAACAAAGCGGCGGTCGCCCGTAGTCTTGCCATCTCCCGCACTCGGACGCTGCACGCTGTGGGTGCAGTCCATGACTACCGTGGGACACAGTTCGAGCATATCGGGGATATTGCGGAAATCCACGACGAGGTTGTTGTAGCCGAAGCAACTTCCACGCTCGGTAAGCCACACCTCCGTAGCTCCACTCTCGACGCACTTCTGGAGCGGGTAGCGCATGTCGCGGCCAGAGAGAAACTGTGCCTTCTTGATATTGACTACCTTGCCCGTCTGTGCCGCAGCCACCAGCAGGTCGGTCTGTCGGCACAGAAAAGCCGGGATCTGAATCACGTCGGCCACCTTGCCCACAGGATCAGCCTGCCAAGCCTCGTGGATGTCGGTGAGGATGCGCAGTCCGTAGCGCGACTTGATATCCGCGAGCATCTCCAGTCCTTTCTCCAGTCCAGGTCCGCGGAAGGACTTGAGGCTGGTACGGTTGGCCTTGTCGAAAGAGGCCTTGAAGATGATGTCAATGCCATACTTTTGGTTGATGCGCACCAACTCCTGGGCCACAGTGTCCAGGAGTTCGGCTGATTCTATGACGCAGGGGCCTGCGATAAATACAGGTTTATCCATATTTCGATGTATTATGATTTCCATTTTCTTCGATCGTATTGATGCTATCTCGTCTTGGAATCATCCTCGACTCGATGCTTTTCCATCTAGACTCGTCTCTGTCTTCACTCAGCCGGCGGGGTAGGGGATTCCTGCCTCAACTCGGCGACATTCTTCAGCGTAATCTCACGCTGCGGGAACGGTATCTCGATGTTGTGCTCGTTCAACGTATCATAGATACACTCCATGATCTCGCCCTCTGCCGAGTAGCGGTCCAAGACGTTGACCCAGAAGAGCACCTTCAGCGTCACGCAACTATCGTCGAAACTCTTCAGGCGAACGGCCACGGGACGGTTGTGATAGATGCATTTGAGCTTCGTCACCGCCTCGGTCAACAAGCTGCAACACTCCTTGATATTGGTGCCATAGGCCACGCCGACCTCCAGCGTATCGAGCTCGTAGCCATGGTTTTTCGTCAGATTCTTATAGTTCTTGGTGAAGAGTTGTGAATTTTGGAAAGCGATGACCGATCCATCAACAGCCTCCAGCATCGTAGAAGTATAACTGATGCTTGTCACGCGGCCTCGGATGCCGTCGCAGACCACATAGTCTCCGATCTTGATGCGGCCCGCCATGAGCGAGATGCCATAGTAGATGTTCTCCAGTATGTCCTTCATAGCGAATCCAATACCCGTGGAGAGACCGCCCGAGACTACCACCAGCCAGGTGTTGTTCACCTTGAAGACCGCCAGAGAGAGCAGCAACCAGGTACCCCAGACCACCGTCTGCGTGACATTGACAAACATCACCGAGCGAGTGGCAGCCGTAGTCGGGTCGCGCTGCTCCATGACAAAGTTGATCAAGTCCTTGCTTGTAAGGTTGATATAGCTGAAGACAAACCACATCGCCACGACCACTGCTATGCCAAAGATGCTCACCTTGATATTCTCCGTATTGATAAGGTCGGTGCTGAAGAAGTTCCACGTCAGTTCGCTGAGATTGAAGACGTCCGTGGCCCAATAGACGGCAAAGAGGAATGACAACACCATGCACGACGGGAGGACGACGGAATAGATCAGTCGGAAGAACCACGTCTTGCTGATAGGCTTGCTCGCCAGCTTATGCTTCTCGCGGTAGCTGTTGAGGTAGTCGTGAGCACAGGCGATGGTCAGAATGCATGCCAGCTGCATCATCCACCAAATGATGATCTGCACCGAAAGCATCGTGTAGCCCATCCACGAAGTGGCAGTGGCCACGATAAATACCGTCAGTGTCGCATAGCAAAGGTAGAGGTCATTGCGCATCACCAGCAGTCGGTATTTCTTGATGATATGGCCCTGCCATAGGGTGGCGATGAGCATGAGCGGCGGCTGCATTATGTTGACAAAGACAGCCGGGATCAAGATGATGCGGAAGGAGATGATGACCGCACCGACAAAGATGATGGGGTAGTAACTGCGATAAGTGTTGCGGATGAGTTCTCCATCCACGCGGAGCATCAGTGAGGTGAAGATGACCACCAGCAGCCAGGTAAACTCCAGCAAGATGCCCGTCGCCATATAGACAAAGTTGGACGGCGAGATATAACGTATCAACAACAGTGCCAGGCCAAAAGTGATGACCGTGCCATTGATAATAATGCAAGTGCGCTTGGTCAGAAAGGCCTTGGCGTCGATATGCCAGCGGTTGCTCTTGATGAGGCGTGTGGCGAGGAATCGGATACTGAGGAAGTTGACCAGCACGGCACAGAGTCCATAGAAGGCTACCATCGCCAGCAAGAGGAGTAGCCAACTGGCGTCCCACTGCGACTTCACCTTATTGTCTGGCACATATTTGTCCTTGTAGGCCACCACCATGCGCAAGATATAGTATTGCGGATGGAGAAGGATGGAGAAATAATTCTCGTTCGTGTTGCGAAGCAAACTGCCCTGTATGTCCTGGTAGCGCTTTTGGGCATAATCGTTGAGTTCCTTCAACTGCCTCCGCGTGTAGTTGTAATATTGGATGTAGTCCTGGAAGTTCTGGTTGTTCTCCGTCAGCATGCGGCGTATGCTCACCGCCAGCGTCAGACAGACGTTGCGGTCTATCTTCTCCCGCTCCGTCATTCCCTCCGTGTACATCGTGCTCAGCGAGTTGATGAGCGAGTCGTAGCGGGCAATGTCCTGCTTGCTTCGCTCCATGAGGATGCTGAACGGGCGCGTCTTGGTCTCAAACTCGTTGTAGAGCGTGGTAGCCTGGTGGCAGGCGTAGGTGACATCGAAGATATACTCGGAGTTTTGGGAATAGAGCATCAGCGACACCTGCGAGGAGCGCTGTGTGATATCTTTCAGCTGCTGTGTGACGCGGCTATTCAACTGTTTGGCACGTGTGGTCTGCTCGTTGAGCTGGTAGTGGCTCGTGATCAACTCGTGGCGCAAAACAGCGAGTGAGTTTTTGAGCGAGTCTTCCTGCAGGACGGCCTTGGAAGGGAGGGCGTTGAGCAGGAGCAAAGCCAACAGCAGACAAGTGTGGAAAAACTTCATTTTTGCCAATCGATTCTCTTTTTCTTTACTGAGCGACAGGCCGTGGCAACTCCTCCATTCGGGTAGAGGGACGGCAAGTCGCAATATATGCTGCAAAATTACTAAATTTTGTTGGAAATACTTGACACGACGGCGGATTTTTCATACCTTTGGGCCCGAAAAATCAAGAAAAGATGATACTGATAGCAGATAGTGGGAGCACCAAGACCGACTGGGCCGTCTTGGGAGCCCCTGGCGGAAGCAGCGTGAGGATCGCCACACAGGGCATCAATCCCCTCCTTTTCACCGATGATCAAATCGACGGCGTGTTTCGACAAGAGTTGCTTCCCCGCCTCGACGAAGCGGGCGTACCGGCCAGCGAGGTGAGCGAAGTGGCGTTCTATGGCGCCGGCTGCACACCCCAGCAGTCGCCACGCGTCGCCATGCTCCTTTCCACGCTCTTTCCGTCGGCAGAAACCTTTGCAGAGAGCGATCTTCTGGGTGCTGCGCGCGCCGTCCTGGGGCGTGAGCAGGGCATTGCCTGCATCCTCGGGACGGGAGCCAACAGTTGCGTCTATGATGGCGACCGCATC
>ERZ780077.256-NODE-256-length-20619-cov-4.46474_pt1 | contig 20619 bp, 21 predicted proteins | sample MGYA00511576_ERZ780077 | MGnify/ENA primary metagenome ERZ780077 (study PRJEB29588, sample SAMEA2149030) | human gut metagenome | biome: human gut; feature: human-associated habitat; material: faeces | place: Denmark | collected 2008/2010 ...
CTGGAAGTTATACAGAGGATACAACAGCAAATCATAATAGTGATTATAAAAATGCTATTGCAAAAGATATAGAGAAATTTAAAACAAGTGCAAATAGTAATCATGGATATTATATAGGAAGATATGAAGCAGGAGTTAATGGATTTATGGTCTGTAAATCAGGAAAAGGAGTATGGAATTGGGTAACGCAATACGAAGCATCAGAATTGTCAAGAGATATGTATGGAAGTGAAGCAAAAGTAACAAGTGATTTAATAAATAGTTATGCATGGGATACAGCAATAGTATTTATACAAGAATGTGGAACAGAAAATAATAGTTCAACATATTCAAAAACTGTTGGAGAATCATCAACAAGTACAGGTGAGCCACAAGCTACAGGAACAAATATATTAAAAGCAACAAATAAGATAGATAAGCAATGTAATATATTTGATATGGCAGGAAATTGTTTTGAATGGACAACAGAAACTTCTAGCAATTCCTTCAATTCTTGCGTTTATCGAGGAGGTGATTACGGCAGCAGCTTCGGTTTCACGAGTTTTCGCTACGGCAACGATACTTCCGTTGCTATCAGCTACAGTTCGTTTCGCCCACTTTTATATTTGTAGAGCTGAACTCTGTGAAAACTAAAACTATAACAATAGAAAAGTAGTTTTAATATAGTGTTAATTAGTAAGCAATCGATAAAAAAACAGGAATATAGAAGAAATACAAGAAACAGCAACTATTTATCTTGAATTGTCCAGACGTCTGGACAATTTGAAAAAATTACGCTTTGAATTTAGAAATAAGTTCAAGGCGATTTTTTTATGAAAATTTTTTATCTACATTTTTAAGGTATAAGACTATATTACTTGTATCATAAAAATGAAAATAAAGCCAAAATAAAGTGAACAAATCTGAAAGAGAGGGGGTAATGGCAATGTCAAATCTAAATTTAAAAGGAATATGGATTCCAATAGAAGTATTAACAGATAAAAATTTAAGTGATAAAGAAAAAATGATATTGGCAATAATATTATTTTTAAGTAAAGAAAATAATAATTGCTTTTGTACTAATCGGAACAATAAGCGAATTGCTTAATATATCCAGTAAACAAGTATCAAAACTAATAAACTCATTAAAAGCAAAAGGATATATAGATGTAACTATGAAATATAAAGAAAATAGTAAACAAATAGAAACAAGAACAATAAAGCCTATACTAAAAAAGTTTAATACCTCCTCTTTAAAAGTTCTATCCCCCTCTTCCTCATATGAGGGCTTTGATTGGAATAGTTTATATGCAAATAATCAGTTCACAATATAGTTTTACCATATAAAACTAACAAAAAGTATAGATTTTATAAATCTATGCTTTTTGTTAGTGGGCGTGGAAGTTTGAAACCGAGCAAGGTTTCATAAAGTCAAGAAAAAATCAGGATAAAGACATGAAAAAAAATAGCGCTTTTCTTCAACTTTTCTTCCGTCTGACTTTTCAATTGTCTTCTTTGCTAACCCTATACTCTTTAATCCTTCCCATTCTTCTATCTCTTCATACCAATTAACTTTTTCTGTTTGATAATATTCATATGTTATTACTGCTTCATGATTTTTCTCCCTTGTTAGTTGATATCCTCCTTCATATCCTGATTCTATTATTAATAATCAATCTTCATCAAAATAATTTTGAACGTCTTTATAAAAATTCCCTTGATTTCCTTTTAAGGCTACACAATAATCTCCACCTTTTTCTATTACTGCCTTTATATTTCCTTTTTGTGTGTTTAATGCATCCCGTGTACATATAACATTTTCTAAATTTAATCTTTTTATAACTTCTCCTTTTTGTCTTTTATATTTTAACATCTTTGATTTTTCCTTTAACTCTTTTAATTTTAATACTTCAATTTCTTTAATTTTCATTTTTTCTTTTGCTCCATTTCAAAGATATTATATCGTAATTTTTGTATATTGGGAACTGTTTTTTTGTTGATTTTTATATTGTTTTAGAATATTTTTTATTTTTTTCATGTCTTTATCCTGATAAATCGCGATAATATATTGACTTAATTCAACAATATTTGTAAAATAATACTGTAAATTAAATTTATTTTTGTAAATAGAAAAAAAGAACCTTGAAAATAAAATATCTTTGCTCAAAAAAGTAAATGGTTTGAATACTATTTAAAAAAATGAAAATAATTTAAAGAGAAAAATAAAAAAAGAAAGCAGAAAACAAAAGAAGGGAGAAAGTTTTATGAAAACAATTAAAACAGCAAAAAAACAGAAGTTAAAAGAAAGCAAAGGTATTACATTAATAGCATTAGTAATCACAATAATAGTACTTTTAATTTTAGCTGGTGTAACAATTGCAACATTGACTGGAGATAACGGAATACTAGGAAAAGCAAATGATGCAAAAACGCAGACAGAACAAGCAAAAGAAGATGAAAATTTAAAAATAGCAATAGCAGGAAGTTATGGGACTGATGGAAAACTGAATTTAAAAGATTTAAAGGACAATTTAACAAATCAAGGAATTGATTATGATAAAAATAATACTGGATTTCCATTAGAAGTAACAGTAAATGGAGAAAAGAAAAAAATAGATGCAAATGGAAATATAATAGAAAGTATACAAAGTTTGAAAACAAAAGGAACAGTATTTAAGGATACAACAACATTAGAAGACACATATGGAAACCAAGTAACAATACCAAAAGGATTTAAAATAGCAAATGATTCAGCAACAGATGTAACAGGAGGAATAGTAATAGAAGATGCAACATATACAAATACAATAGGAAGCCAATTTGTATGGATACCAGTAGGAACTGGAGAAAATGCTATAAAGAAAGCGAATAAAGAAACAGTAGATATAGCTCTTGGAAGATATAGCTTTACCCAAAATAGTGATGGAACTATAACAACAAGTGAATATTCTGGAAGTTATACAGAGGATACAACAGCAAATCATAATAGTGATTATAAAAATGCAATTGCAAAAGACATAGAAGAATTTAAAACAAGTGTAAAAAACAATCATGGATATTATATAGGAAGATATGAAGCAGGAGTGGTTGACTATAATTCTTCAGTATCAACAAGTAACAGTAATAATAAAATAGATTGGACAGGATATACAGGAGATAATATAAAATTAGTGTGTAAAAAAGAACAACAAGTTTGGAATTATGTAACACAAAATAAAGCATCAGAATTGTCAAGAGATATGTATGGAAGTGAAGCAAAAGTAACAAGTGATTTAATAAATAGTTATGCATGGGATACAGCAATAGTGTTTATACAAAAGTGTGGAACAGAAAGTAATAGTTCAACATATTCATATACTGTTGGACAATCATCAACAAGTACAAGTGCTCCACAAACTACAGGAACAAATATATTAAGTGCAACAAGTAAGGTAGATAAGCAATGTAATATATTTGATATGGCAGGAAATTGTAGGGACTGGACAACAGAAACTTGTAGCAATTCCGACAATCCTTGCGTTTATCGAGGAGGTAGTTGCTACTACAGCAACCGTTACACGAGTATTCGCAGCGGCTACAGTACTTCCAATGCTAGCAGCAACCTTTCGTTTCGCCCACTTTTATATTTGTAGAGCTGAACTCTGTGAAAACTAAAACTATAACAATAGAAAAGTAGTTTTAATATAGTGTTAATTAAATAAGAGTAATTAACGAATGAAATACGTTAATTAGAGAAAATTTTCATTCATTTTCAAAATACGTTTTAAAGAAACAATTGAGAATTTAATCATTTATTTTAATAAGAGTACACAAACAGGAAACAATTAAAAATGTTTTCTGTTTTATTTATATCTTGAGATTTATAACATAGTATGATAAAATTCTAGCAGAGGGAATAAAAATGAAAAAGAAAATAATAAAAAGTGTACTTGCCCTATTATTAATTATAACTTTAATAATAGGGGTGGTAATAATATATTATAAAACAGTAGATATAAAAACAGAAAATCCAAAAGAAATAGAAGAAATATTCAATGTAGAAATTAAAGAATACAGTGGAAGAAAAGTTTTTATAGTAAATCCAAAAGAACAAAATAAAAGTGAACAAACAATATTATATATACATGGTGGAGCATATATGGCAGAAGTAACAAAAGACCACTGGGATTTTATAAAAAAAATAGTAGAAGATACAAATGCAACCGTTATTGTTCCAGACTACCCATTAGCACCAAAATATACATATAAAGAAGTATTTAATATGATGGAACCACTGTATAAAGAAATAGTAAGCAAAGTAGACATGGAAAAATTCATTGTAATGGGAGATTCAGCTGGAGGAGGTCTAGCATTAGCATTAGAAGAAAAACTTTCACAAGAAGAAATAGAAATGCCAGAAAAGACAATATTAATATCTCCTTGGTTAGATACAAGACTAACAAATCCAAAAATACCAGAAGTTCAAAAAAGAGATAGACAACTAAACAAATTTAAATTACAAATAGCAGCATTAGGATATGCAGGAAAAGATGGAAAAGACAATTATTTAGTAAATCCAATAGATGGCGATTTGTCAAAATTAAAAAATACAACTATATTTACAGGAACAAATGATATTTTAAATCCAGATGTATATGTTTTAAAAGAAAAGGCAGAAAAATCAAATATAGAAATAAATATAAAAGAATATGAAAATGCAGGACATATATGGTTTATAGAAAAAAACAGTGGAGAAGTATTAACAAACAAAGGATATCAAGACTGTTTAGAAACCATAAAAAATCAAGCAGAATAGATAAAATTAGAAATCTTCTAAGGAAAGGAGAACAAATGAAAAAGGAAAAGGAACAAAAGCTATATTGGAGAAGGTTAGACAACTCAGCAAAAATATTTCCAATATCAGCAGGGAAAAAATATAGTACAGTCTTTAGACTATCAGTAGTTTTAAAAGAAAATGTAAATCCTAGAGTATTGGAAAAAGCTCTTCAAAATGCGCTAGAAACGTATCAATCTTTTAAAGTTAGAATGAAAGCAGGTCTTTTTTGGTATTATCTAGAGCATAATCCAAAAGATCCAATAATAGAAGAAGAAAAAGAATATCCATGTCAATATATTAACCCAAAAACAAATAATAATTATTTGTTTAAAGTGACTTATTTTGAAAAAAAAATAAATATAGATATTTTTCATTCTTTAACAGACGGAAATAGTGGAACTATATTTTTTAAAGAAATAATTTATAACTATTTAGAATTGATGTACCCAGAAGTATTTCAAGAAGAAAGAAGAGTAAGAAAAATAGAAGGCTACGACACAGAAGATAGTTATATGAAAAATTATGATAAAAAAGCAAAATCAAATGCATCTTCAAAAAAAGCATATATTTTAAAAGGAGAAAGAATTAGATTAGGTGCTGTTTCAGCTATACATGAAATAATTGATTTAGAAGCATTAAAGAAGGAAAGCAAAAAAAACGAAGCAACCATTACACAATATTTAGCATCAGTTTTAATTTATTCTATATATGAAGAAAATTATAAAAATAATAAAGGAAAAAAACCAATAAAGGTATGCATACCAGTAAATTTAAAGAAGTATTTTTTATCAAAGACAATGTCAAACTTTTTCTCTTATATAACATTAGAAGCGGAAATGGAAAAAGACAATTTAAATACTTTTGATAAAATATTAGACTTTGTAAAAAAAGATTTTAAGAAAAGACTAAATGAAGAAGAAATAATGAAAACAATGTCAGCAAATGTTAAATTAGGAAACAATCCTATAATAAGAGCAGTCCCATTGGTATTAAAAACAATATTAGTAAGATTAAGTTATATTGAAATTAGAAAATATACAACAATCACATATTCTAATATCGGAAGAATCGGTATGATAGGAAAATACCAAGATTATATAGATTATTTTTTGATGTTAATTGCACCAGAATCAGTAGAAAAAATAAAATGTTCTAGTTGTACTTTTGAAAACAAAATGGTTTTTACTTTTACATCAATTTTAAATGATAATAAAATTGAAAAAAGGTTTTACGAGTTTTTAACAAAAAAAGAAATTAATGTCAAAATAGAAAGTAACGGTGTTTTAGATGATATATCCTCAGAAACTTAATAGTAAAAAAAGTAATTTAATATTAAAATTAGGAGTGGTGCTATCAGTTATAGTGGCTATATTATTAGTATTAATAAATAAATTAACAACTCCACAAATACCATGGGCAGCCATAACAAATGGTGGAATTATTTATATTTGGATAGTTCTGTTTTATTCTATAAGAAAAAATATTAATATTGCAGGACATGTTTTACTACAAACTATAGCAATTTCACTATTAACAGTTTATATAGATTTTGAGCTACAATTTAAAGGATGGTCTATTAATATGGTAATACCAATTTTAGTTATTACTTCAAATATTGCAATGTTGATATTAACAATAGTTAGTCATAAACAATTTATAAAGTATGTAATTTATCAATTGATGATACTATTATTTAGCTTTTTACCAGTAATTTTCATAACAGAAAATATGGTTCAAAACAAGATTTTAAGTGTAATAGCAAGTGGAATATCTATAATAAATTTAATAATTAGTTTAGCATTATGTACAAGAGACGTAAAAGAAGTTATCATTAGAAAATTTCATATGTAAATATAAAAAATATGTTAAAAAATATATAATTGCAGAAAAAATATGAATAAAAAACTTGAATAAAAATTGGTATAAAAACAAAGGTGATAGAAATGTCAAAAATATTAGAAACCAAAAGTTTAGTTATTAAGCAAGAAACAAAATTTGATAAAATAATAAAAGCAATATATCAAATATTCTTTAGAGAAGAATATTTATTTGAGATGGAATTAGAAGAATTAACAAAATTACATAGGCCAAATCCTACAAAAATAATAATTCCAAAAGAAATGAAGAGTAAAAAATAATTATATATAAAATATTTAGATATAAAAAGAGAAAGGATTTAAAAAAGTGAAAAACATAAAAGATTATGATTTAAAAGAACTAAAAGAAGAATTAGCTAATATAGGAGAAAAGCCATTTAGAGCAGAGCAAATATTTAAATGGCTATATCAAGAAAAAGTAAAAAGCTTTGACGAGATGACAAATTTATCATTAGAATTAAGAGAAAAATTAAAACAAAATTATACCATTTGTAATTTTAAAATATTAAGAAAACAAGAAGCGAAAGATGGAACAATAAAATATCTATTTGACGTACTAGACGAAAATGCTATTGAAACAGTATTAATGAGTTATCATCATGGATATAGTATTTGTGTATCATCTCAAATTGGATGTAAAATGGGATGTAAATTTTGTGCTTCAACAGGAATAAACTTTGTCAGAAGCTTAACAAGCGGAGAAATAGTAGAACAAATATTAGCAGTGGAGCAGGACACAGGAGTTAGAATATCAAACGTAGTATTTATGGGAATAGGAGAACCTTTAAACAACTATACAAATGTTATAAATGCAATAAGAATAATAAACAATCCAAAAGGACTAAATATAGGAGCAAGACACATTAGTATATCAACAAGTGGATTAGTACCAGGAATAAAACGTCTAGCAGAAGAAAACATTCAATGTACACTATCAATATCATTACATGCCACAAACAACGAAAAAAGAAGTAGTATGATGCCTGTAAACAACGCATTTCCAATAGAAGAATTAATACAAGCATGCAAAGATTACATAGAAAAAACACACAGAAGAATATCATTTGAATATGCATTAGCAAAAGACAATAATGACAACTTAGAAGATGCAAAAGAACTAGTAAAACTTCTAAGAGGAATGAATTGCCATGTAAACTTAATACCAATAAACAAAATAGAAAACGGAAAATTCGACAAAAGCTCAAATGAAAACATAATGAAATTTAGAGATTATTTAAATGACCATGGCATTGTTGCAACAATACGTAGAGAGCTAGGTTCAGATATAGATGCAGCATGTGGACAATTAAGAAGAAAAAATTTGAGACAGTAGGGACAGGTCTCAAGTGTCTCATAAAAAGAAAACAACTATTGTAGAATAAAATTAAAAATGATATAATAACTAAGTAAAAATAAATAGGGAGACAAAAAATGTTATTAAAAGATATAAAATTACCATTTATAAATAAAATAAAAGTATATGCATTTGTTGGACCATCTGGAACAGGAAAAAGTTATAGAGCACAAATGATAGCAAGTGAAAGAGGAATAAGCTTTATTATAGACGATGGATTACTAATAAAAGAAAATGAAGTAATAGCAGGTGAATCAGCAAAAAAAGCAGCAACTAAGGTAGCAACTGTAAAACATGCTTTATTCTATGAAGAAAGTGAAAGAGAACCAATTATAAAAGCATTTAAAAAGTATAAACCAGAGAGCATATTAATATTAGGGACATCAGATGGAATGGTACAAAAAATAGCTGCAAATTTAGGATTACCAGAAATTTCGGAAACTATATATATTACAGATGTTGCAACAGAAGAAGAAATGAAAACAGCAAGAAGAATCAGGGTAACAGAAGGAAAACATGTAATACCAGTTCCAACATTTGAAATAAAGAAAGACTTTTCAGGTTATTTATTAGATCCACTTCAGATTTTTAAATCCAAAGGAAAAGGACAACAACCATACATATCAGAAAAATCAATTATAAGACCTACATTTAGTTATTTAGGAAAATTCACAATATCAGATTTAGTATTTAGGCAAATACTAGAATATTTAGCGGTCCAAACACCAGCCATTCATAAAATTTTAAAAGCTAGAGTAGATAACTTTGGAGAAGGTGTTAAAATTTATATGGAAGTAAGCATAGTATATGGATTTAATGTTGTAGAAGGATTAAATAAATTTAAAGAAAAATCAAGAAAAGAAATTGAAAAACTAACAGCGATGAATGTTGTGGAATTAGATGTAGTAGCTAAAAATATTTATGTACCACAAGAAGAGGAGGAAAAATAAATGGCATATATAGTAGCAATTGATGGACCAGCAGGTAGTGGAAAAGGAACAGTAACAGAGCTTGTTGCAAAAAAACTAGGACTTGTTAATATAGGTTCAGGCTCAGCATATAGATGTGTAGCACTAGAAACAATAAATAAAGGAATAGATTTAAAAGAGAAAGAAAAAATAATAAATTTACTAGATGAAATAGAAATTGAATTTAAAATGGAAAATTCAAAAGATATAGTATATTTAAATGGAAAAGACGTAACATCAAGAATTAGAGAAAAAGATGTTGCAAAAATAGTTTCATTTGTATCTTCGATAAAAGAAGTTAGATTCAAATTAAATGAAATATTTAAGAAATGTGCAAAAAGCAAAAATGTCATTATGGAAGGAAGAGACATAGGAACATATGTATTTCCAAATGCAGAAGTAAAAATATATTTAGATGCTACACCAGAAGAAAGAGCAAAAAGAAGATATAAACAAAATCAAATCTTAGGTATTGATATGCCATATGAAGAAATTTTAGAAAATATAAAAATAAGAGATAAAAATGATATGGAAAAAGAAATAGGAGCATTGAAAAAAGCAGAAGATGCAATCTATATTGATTCAACAAATATGACAATTGAAGAAGTTGTAAACAAAGTAATTGAAACTATAAAAGAAAAAATGTAAAAAAACAATAAATCTGTATCAGGAGGAAAAAATGAAAGAATTTTTTAAAAAAATAGGTAGAGGAATTGTAAAAGGAGCAATATATATTTATTGCAAAGTTGTTTACAGAGTAAAAGTAGTAGGAAAAGAAAATATACCAAAAAAAGGACCGATAATAATTTGTGGAAATCATAGAAGTTTTCTAGATCCACCATTAATAGAAGTAACATGTGGAAGATATACACGATTTTTAGCAAAAGAGGAATTAACAAAAAATAAATTTTTAGCTTTTTTAGGAGTAGTTTTTAATGCTATTTTAGTAAAAAGAGACTCAAAAGAAGTAGTAGCTATTAAAGAATCTTTAAAAACATTGAAAAATGGAGATTGTTTAGCTTTATTTCCAGAAGGTACTAGAAATGGATTAGAAAAAGGAGAAAAGGTAAAAGATGGAGTTGCTTTTTTTGCTGTAAGAAGTGGAGCAAAAGTTGTTCCATGCGGTATAAAAGGAGGTCAAAAAGGAAACTGGAAAGTTACAATTACTTATGGAAAACCTTTGGATTATAGTGAGTATAAAGGAACAAAGGACAAAGAGATTTTAGATAAAGTAACAAATGAAATTATGGATAACATTATTAGTTTGACAAAATAAAGAAAAAGGTGTATAATTTAAGAAGTTTTTAAGAGATAGAGACGTTTTTTTGAATTAAAATAAAAAACGTCTTAAGTTATGTAAAAATCAATTAATAAGAACTACTAAAATTTACTATATGAAAGGAAAGAAAAAAGATGAACAACAAAAAAATAAGAAACATAGCAATTATTGCACACGTAGACCATGGAAAAACTACATTAGTTGATGCAATGCTTAGACAAAGCCATGTATTTAGAGAAAACGAACAAGTAGCAGAAAGAGTAATGGATTCAAATGATCAGGAAAAGGAAAGAGGAATTACAATTCTTTCAAAAAATACATCAGTTATGCATGATGATATAAAAATAAATATTGTAGATACTCCAGGACATGCAGACTTTGGAGGAGAAGTTGAAAGAGTACTAAAAACAGTAGATGGAGTACTTTTATTAGTAGATGCTTTTGAAGGAGCAATGCCACAAACAAGAGAAGTTTTGAAAAAATCTTTAGCATTAGGATTAAAACCAATTGTTGTTATAAATAAAATAGATAGACCAGGAGCAACACCAGAGAAAGTTGTAGACCAAGTAATAGAACTATTTATTGAATTAGATGCAACAGATGAACAATTAGATTTCCCAGTTGTATATGCTTCTGCAAAAAATGGAATAGCTAAAATGGATTTAGCAGATGAAACAACTGATTTATCTTGTTTATTTGAAACAATTATAAATACAATTCAAGCACCAGACTGTGATGAAGAAGGACCAGCTCAAATGTTAGTTTCTAATATTGATTATGATGATTATGTTGGAAGAATAGCTGTAGGTAGAGTAGAAAGAGGAATTATAAAAGTTGGAATGCCAGTTGCGATTTGTGGAAAAGAAGATAAAATAACACAAGGAAGAATTGCAAAAGTATATACACATGTTGGATTAAATAAAGTCGAAGTAGAAGAAGGAAAAGCAGGAGATATAATAGAACTTGCAGGACTTCCAGATATTAATATTGGAGATACAATTTGTGATTTTAATAATCCAGAAAAAATACCATTTGTTGATATTGACGAACCAACAGTATCAATGACATTTAGTGTAAATAATGGACCTTTTGCAGGAAAAGAAGGACAATTTATAACATCACGTCATATTCGTGATAGATTATTCAAAGAATTAGAAAGAAATGTATCTTTAAGAGTTAAAGAAACAGAAACACCAGATTCTTTTGAAGTATCAGGAAGAGGAGAACTTCATTTATCAGTATTAATTGAAACAATGAGAAGAGAAGGATTTGAACTTTTAGTATCAAGACCAAAAGTTATTTATAAAGAAATTGATGGTGTAAAATGTGAACCAATAGAATTGCTAGTAGTAAATGTACCAGATGACTCAGTAGGAACAGTTATTGAAAAATTAGGTAGAAGAAAAGCTGAAATGATAAATATGGAGCCAGCAGAAACAGGACATACAAAAATAGAATTTAAAATCCCTGCAAGAGGATTAATTGGATATAGAACAGAATTTTTAACAGACACAAAAGGAGAAGGAACAATGAACCATATATTTGATTCATATGAACCTTTTAAAGGAGATATCCAAGCAAGAGTAAGAGGAACAATAGTTGCATTTGAACCAGGAAAATCTGTAACATATGGTTTATATAATGCTCAAGATAAAGGAGATTTATTTATAGGACCTGGTGTAGAAGTATATGAGGGAATGATAGTTGGATTAAATTCAAGAGGAGAAGATTTGGCAATAAATGTATGTAAAGAAAAACATTTAACAAATACAAGAGCTTCTGGTTCTGATGAAGCACTTAGACTTGTACCACCAATTCAAATGTCATTGGAAAAAGCAATTGAATTCATCCAAGATGATGAATTAGTAGAAGTAACACCTAAGTCAATTCGTTTAAGAAAGAAAATATTAGATAGCAAAGAAAGAGAAAGAGCTAATAGGAATAAATAATTTTTATAATTATTATAGAGAAGGTGATTGAATTGGCAAATAGTAAATATATAAATAAAAGAACAGGAAAATATGGACCAGATAGTAGTACATACAGACAAGATCGTTTGGCAAGAGTGATGCGGACAAATTGATCAAGAAATAAGAAATAAGGAACCTAAAAAGAAACCTCAACATGGGAAAAGAGCTGATTTTTTAGCACAGTATAAAGTAGTAGGATATGAAAAAGCTAAAGAAATAATTAATAAAGATTTTAAAAATAAAGATTTTAAAAGAGAAGTTTTCAATGATGAGACATTAAAAAAATGGATAGAAGAAGAAAATGAAAAATAGTAAATAATAAGCAAGTTAAAAGGCGGGAATAACCCGCCTTGAAACTTTTTGAAACTTTAGAGTTTAGAGGCTTAATATCTTAAATCAATCACGAAATGTAATAAATTCCGTAATTGATGCAAGTCTTATCATCGTTCCTTAACAAAGCGATGATATTTCTCATGGAATTGTCAAAATGATTACCAGGGAATTTCTGATTCATGAAAATGAAAGAAATTAACCTTGAAGAATCGTTCTCCATGATTTTTTCAAAAGTGACTCTGCTCAAATTACCGCTTAAGTGTAACGGTTGGTAGTTAGCCCAACTAAGGACTAATTCGATATTCTCTGGTCCGACGCCGTCTTTTACCAATAAACCACTTAAATTTTTTAAATACGCCTTTGTCATTATTTTTTTCCTCCTATGGTGCATTTGCACTGTTTTTAAAAAGTCAAACTCTGTTGTCCATGAGGATTATAAAGAAGTTTGCTAAACTCATTATATCATATTTTACATAAAATATCAAGTTTTTGTTTACAGAAATAAAGAAGGGATTGATAAAAAGTGAATAAACAAGAAATAGAAAATATAAAACAAAAAGCACTTGAGGAGCATATTCCAATTATTATGGATGATACATTAGATGTGATAGCAAAATATTTAAAAGAAATAGAACCTAAAAGAATATTAGAAATAGGAACAGCTGTTGGATATTCCGCAATATGTTTTTCTGAATTTTTGGAGCATAATGGAAGAATAGATACTATTGAAAGAGATAATGAAAGGGTTAATGAAGCAAAAGAAAATATAAAAAAAGCAGGAGTAGAAGAAAAAATTCATATTTATGAAGGTGATGCGGTTGAAATATTACCTACATTAAACGAAAAATATGATGTGGTATTTATAGATGCTGCAAAGGGAAAATATCCGTTTTTTCTAAAAGAAGCTTTAAGAATGATAGAACCTAATGGAATTATTTTTGCAGACAATATTTTGTACAAAGGTTATGTGATGAGTGATTATAATAAACATAAACAACGTACAGCTGTTAGAAATTTAAGAGAATATATAAAGGAAGTAAGTGAAAATCCAAATCTTGAAACTGAAATTTTAGAAGTAGGAGATGGATTAGCTATTAGCAGAATTAAATAAAAGAGCCCCCACTAATATAAAATAGCGAGGGGGTGAGAGTTTGAATTAGATCGTTAAAATGTTTTGTGACGCTCTTCTACGTGAAGAGCTTTTACTAATCCAATGTTGTCTACAATAATTTTTTCACCATTGCGTTGAATGACACGGAAATGTGGAATATTTATTTTTTCTACATCAAATTTTATTTTTGATACACTTTTGTATTGAGTGTCTTTAAATGCTGCATGCTGAGCACTACCATATTCATTTTCGATATCCATATTCATTGTTCGAATCTGAATTTCAAATGATGGTGGAGCAACCAACTTAACATTTTCACTAAAAGCAGTATCAAAATTAAAAATCAAATGAATGGACTTATATCCATTCTTTTTTGGATTAGTAATATAATCCTTTAAAAGAAAAAGTTTACATTTTCGCTTATTCTTGAAATATTGTGAACAAAAATTTTTCGTAATTTCACAATATTCAATATTTTTTTCTTCACCATCAGTTGAATCAATAATGATTCTAAAGGCAAAGATGTCGTTTATTGTGTCTTTACCGAGGGAAGGATTTAATACGATCTTTCTCAACGCACTTTCAACACTTTTCCGTCTAGATATGAATTTCACTCTGACGGAATTTGGTAAAATGGCACATAATTCATGCCAAAGATCACTGATACTTGAACGAATCATTTCGAACAAGTTTTGAGAGGTTAATAAAATTAAATATCTCTTTATTTCAGGAATCAATTTGAGAAACTCGTTGTTTCCAGAAGCGCTCAGTGATTCAATGAATTTGTTGAGTCCGTCTGGTACAGAGTTTGCTTTTGCAAACGAATCGTTTAAAAGCCTATTAAAACATTCCAGATCTAATTGTTGTGAATTGTCAATGTTCAATTCAAACACTCCTTTAAAAAATTTTTTACCTATTAATTATACCACAAATTTTAAAAAAAGAAAATCAAAAGGGCTTAATTTGTTGACAATCTAAGGTTCAAGCTATATAATATATAAAAAATAAGAAGGAATGAATAGAATGAAAACAATAGAATTATTAGCTCCAGCAGGATCATTTGAAAAAGCAAAGATAGCATTTTTGTATGGAGCAGATGCAGTATATTGTGGAACATCATCATTGTCACTTAGAACAAGAGCAGATATGCAAGATAATGATTTAGAAGAGACAATAAAATATGCACATGAAATAGGAAAAAAAGTATATGTAACACTTAATATATTTGCGTGGGATGAAAAATATAATGAAATAATAGAAATGGCAAAAAAATTAGAAAAATTAAAACCAGATGGAATCATTGCAGCAGATGGAGGAGTAATAGATGTTTTAAAAGAATATGCACCTAGTGTACCAATTAATGTTAGTACACAAGCAAATTTGGTTAGTTTGCATAGTTGCAATTTCTGGTATAAAAATGGCGCTAAAAGAATGATTATGGCAAGAGAAATGAATAAAGAACAACTAAAATATATAATGGAAAATAAACCTAAAGACATGGAAGTTGAAATATTTATTCATGGAGCTATTTGTTTTGCATATTCAGGTAGATGTTTCTTAAGTGATTTTTTAGCATGTAGAAGTGCAAATTTAGGAGATTGTGCACAAAGTTGTAGATGGTCTTATAATTTATATGCTGAAGAAAAGAACAATCCCGGAGAATTAATGCCTATTGAAACAAATGAATATGGAACAAGCATTTTTTCATCTAAAGACTTATGTTTAATAAAAGAAATACCAGAAATTATTGAAATGGGAGTAGATAGCCTAAAAATAGAAGGAAGACTAAAAACAGAGTATTATTTGGCAAGTGTGATAAATGCATACAGAAATGCAATTGATGATTATGAAAAAGACCCTGAAAATTATGATTATACAAAGTATTTAAAAGAATTAGAGAAAGTAAAAACTAGAGGTTTAACAACATTTTATTTTAATGATAGAAAAAATAAAGATATACAAGAATATAGTGGAAGGCAATATAACGAAAACTATGAATTTGGAGGAAAAGTAGTACAATATAAAGAAGAACTTTCCACAATTGAAATAAAAAATAAACTAATAGTAGGAGATATATTAGAAATTATTGTACCTAATAAAATTGAACCAGTTGAATTTAAAATAGAACAACTTTATGATGCTGAAACAGATGAAAAAATTCAAGAAATTAGTCCAGGAGTAAAAGGTCAAAAAGTAAAAATAAAATTACCAATTAAATGCGAAAAAGATTGGATAATAAGAAGAAAAAAATAAAAATATAAAAAATACCACATAATTTATAAAATGTGGTATCTTTTATATTTATGAGTGATTAAAAATTTTAAAAAGATAAATTCCTAATAAAATACACAAAATGCAAAGCAATCCACTTAAATCAAAACTAATATTAGGCAAAAGTACAAATGTTGAGCCAAGTGTAAATCCTATAATACTATAGAATGTTTGAGCATAGAAATGGTCTAATAAAAATTTTGTTGTTTTCATGCAAATTAAGCAGCCAATAATTAAACCAATCCCCATAGGTATTAATACAGGAAAGTATAAATAAGAAACAGATGACAAGTAAGTAGAATATACACCCATAAGCATTAAAATAATAGTGCTACTAACTCCAGGAACAATAATTCCGATAGACATAATTAATCCGGAGAAAATAAGATATATATAGCTAAAATTATTAGCAGAAAATGAATTAGATACATATTTTTCTAATATAACAGAAGCTATCCCAATTATAAATGCTAATATAGAGTAGATGAGATAATGTGACTTAAAAGAGGTTTTTGTATTTATTTCTTTTATTAGAGATGGAATACTGCCTAAGATTAATCCAATAAAAACAGATTTTGTTTGTATAGGAAATTTAAACAATAAATAATTGAGAATATTACTAAATAGTAAAATTCCAATACCAGCACCAATTATTAATGGAGTTAGAAATTTTGAATTATTTTTAAGATCTTTAAAAAAGTTTAAAATACTATCTAAAAGTTTTTCATATATTCCAAAAATAACACAAAGTACGCCACTACTAATTCCTGGAAGAATAGCACCAGCTCCTATAGCGATACCTTTTACACAATTCACTAAAAAGTTCATAAAAAATCACCTCTATTATTTAACTTATGAAATAAAAAATAAAAAATTCAAAAAATATAAATTTTGAAGGTCAGGCACTTTTATTTTTTTAATTCATATAATTGCAATATGAGAAAAAAATGGGGGTGCATTTATGTTAGCAGCACTTTGTATGACTGGTATATACAGTTTTTTAGGGTTTTTAAAATCGGCAGTATTTGTTGTTCGGATACATTCAAGGAGGAAGTTTGTTTCCTGAGCCATTGTCAGCAGAAGAAGAAAAGAATTGCTTGGAACAAATGGCAAAAGGAGATGAAGAAGCAAGAAATATTTTAATAGAAAGGAATTTAAGATTAGTAGCACATGTTGCTAAAAAATATAGTAATTCTAAAGTAGACCAAGATGATCTTATATCTATAGGGAGTATAGGCCTGATTAAAGGAATTAATAGTTTTAATTTAGAAAAAGGAGCAAGGTTATCTACATATGTTTCAAGATGTATTGATAATGAAATATTAATGCATTTAAGGGCTACAAAGAAATTGGGAGCAGAAGTATATTTAAATGAGCCAATACGGCAAAGACAAAGATGATAATGTGGTGACATTACAGGAGGTGTTAGAAAACAGTGATAGAAATGTAGAAGAAATAGTAGATATAAAAATGAAAGTGAAGTTGTTATATGAGAAAATGAAAGATTTGTTAAAAGATAGAGAAAAGACAATTTTAGAACTTAGATTTGGACTTCGGAGGTCATAAGCCTAAAACGCAAAACGAAATTGCAAAAATGATGGGGATTTCACGTTCTTATGTATCTAGAATTGAAACAAAAGCTATAGGAAAATTGGCAAAAGAGATAAAAGAATAATTTATTATAAAAATAGATGTACAAAATGATTTAAATTGTGGTATACTTATAAAGTAAAAAAATAAGGAGAATTAAAAATGAAAAGAACAAAATTAAAAGATAGAATATTACCTACATATACAAAAGGTGAGGAAATATTTAATATGACGTCACATATTGTAGGAGCTGTTCTTGGAATTGTAGCAACTGTATTATGTGTCGTTTTTGCAGCAATTAATGGAAATGGATATGGAGTTGTAAGTGGAGCAATATATGGATTTACTATGATTTTATTGTATACCATGTCAAGTATTTACCATGGACTAAGTCCTAAGAGACATTCAAAAAAAGTATTCCAAGTATTAGATCATTGTTCAATATTTTTATTAATAGCAGGTTCATATACACCTTTTGCACTATGTACAATAAGAGGTTATGATGCTTTTGCAGGTTGGATGATTTTTGGAATTATATGGGCGATAGCTATATTAGGAATTGTATTAAATTCAATTGATATTAAAAAATTTAGAGTATTTTCTATGATATGTTATTTAGCTATGGGATGGTGCATTATAGTAAAAGCAAATTTATTACCACAGTTATTAGGAGCAAAAGGACTGATTTTGTTAGTTTCTGGAGGAATAGCATATACAGTAGGAGCAATATTATATGGATTTGGTAAAAAACATAAATATATGCATTCAATATTTCATTTATTTATATTGCTAGGAAGTTTGTTGCAATTTTTCTGCATTTTATTATATGTAATGTAAAAATAAAAAAAGTAGAGACTTAATCTCTACAACTCACAAAGTTAATTTATTTTAGCATATTTGATAAATAAAATCAAATAATAAAAAAATGCAAAATAAAGAGAATGAATTTGAAAATTAAAGATAATATAATATAAAGTATAAAGAAAAAGTATTTAAGAAAGAATTTTCATTTGTAAAATATATAGAGGTATGCTAAAATATAAATAACTTAAGAAATTAAGTAATAATTAAATAAAAGTAAATAATTTTCCCTGCATAGTACGATAGACTTAAATTTTTAGAACCAACACACGATAAGAGGGGCCGAATCTCTTAAATATGGCGTGCAAGCTCACATTTTATAGTGAGAAGCCCATGAATATTTAGGTAGGCACCCACCTGTTTTTAGGAGCAGGTCCTTAAAAATTTAGACATCTAACGGCTAAGGCGGGGTTTTATTTTTTTATAAATATTAAAATTTTTTAGAACTTAATTCTTCAATAGCTTTAGCATAAATTTTACAAGATAACATTAAATTATTAATATCTATAAATTCATCTGTTTGATGACACATATCTTGTTGACCTGGAAAATTTGGGCCAAAAGATACACAATTTTTAAAAGCTCTGGCATAAGTCGCACCACCAATTGCAATTGGTGCGGCAGATGAATGGGTTACTTTATTAAAAATTTTACAAAGAGTTTGCACTAGTGGAGTATCTTTTGGAATATATAAAGCTTGTTGAGAATGTACATTAGTAAAAGTTAGATTAGGGTAAATGTTACAATATTTAATAAAAGCTTCACTAACTATATCTATTTGTGTATTAATAGGTATTCTTATATTCATTCCAAATTTTAAAATAGAGTTTTCTAAAGATAAATTACCAATATTTAAAGTAAGTTTTCCAGATTCATCTTCGAAATTAATACCAAGAGATTTTCCATTGTATTCTGTATTTATATATTTTTGAAAAAAGTCAAATAGTTCAATTTTTGTATTATATTGTTTAAAAATTTCATTTACTACTAAGATTAATCTAGAAATAGAATTTATTCCTAAGTCAGGGTGAGCACCATGGGCTTGGATTCCATGTGATATAAGTTTTAATTCTACATCATTTAATTGATAAACTTCAATTTCAAAATTGAAGTTTTTTATGACTTCTTGTGAAGTTGTGATTATTTTTGATATAGGTATATTTTTGTCATTAATTTTAAGTACAATAGTGCAAGATTTAGGAACAACATTTAGAGCGTTATTATTACAATTGACTTCTTTAATAGTAATTGGTACATATTCTGAATTTGAATATGGCATATTTATATAACAATTTAAAATAGATTTTTCTGCATATATACAAGGAAAATCTGCATCAGGACTGAAGCTTAAAGTAGGGGATTCTTCTACTTTTTTATAATGTTTTATACAGTTCCAATTTTTTTCTTCGTTTAATCCTAAAATTAGTCTAACTCTTTTTTGTACGTGACAATTTTCCATAACAGCTTTCATAGCATATAAAGAACTAATAACAGGTCCTTTATCATCAATGGCTCCTCTACCAAATATTTTATTGTCATGAATTGTTGCACTAAAAGGTGGAAATGTCCAACCTTCCCCTTCAGGAACAACATCCAAATGTCCGATTATGCCTAGAAGTTCTTCACCTTCTCCAAATTCTATGTAACCGCAATAACCATCTAGGTTTTTAACTTTGAATCCTAAATTTTTACCGAGGTTTAAAACATATTCTAAGGCTTTGTTAGCGTTTTCTCCAAAAGGCATATTGATATTGTTTGAAGTGGATCCAACACTTGGAATTCGAATTAGTTCTTGTGTGTTTTTTATAATTTCTTCTTTTAAATTTTCAATATAATTTAGCATAAAATTAACCTTTCTATTTAATAATTTGTACCTGTCCTAATTAATCATATTATAGCATAAAGTAAAATATAACAAAACTACTATTTTGAAATATGACTTTATAATTTTTAATTGGTGTGGAACTTGGCTGCTGGAGGGGTATTATATTTTTATAATTTTATCCTTTTCATTACGTTCAAAAAGAAAATCTAATATAAAAAAACAAGGATTTTTCACTCAGGCTAAAATTTATATATGTGTATGGTTTTATAATTTTTAAATACGATTGGAGCAATATTAGAATTTCTTAAATAAATTAATGGAAAATGTTCGCGTCGAGCTTTAGCTCGGACTAAGTGAAAGGGTGCCATTAATTTATTTTAGAAAT
>ERZ780077.260-NODE-260-length-20448-cov-9.55705_pt1 | contig 20448 bp, 13 predicted proteins | sample MGYA00511576_ERZ780077 | MGnify/ENA primary metagenome ERZ780077 (study PRJEB29588, sample SAMEA2149030) | human gut metagenome | biome: human gut; feature: human-associated habitat; material: faeces | place: Denmark | collected 2008/2010 ...
CATTCCTGATACAATCAAATTGAAAGAGAACTTCAAACCTGTGATACCCTATACACAATTGGTTCAGCCCCAGAGAATTCTTCTCTACGACTTCTATCGAAACAGTAGCAATTCGACTAAACCCCAGGCTTCTGATTCAACAGCGGTTACTTCGAATAGGATTAGTAGAGAAGATTCTTTGGTCCAATTTACCTTGGATAAAAACCAATTGAATCTAAGTTTATTCAACAAAGAAACAAACTCCTATTCAACGAGAATGTTTAACATGAACTTAGATAAGTATAAGTACAATTGGTATGAAGGTCAATTAACTCAAAAAAGAATTAGAAAACTAACTCTAAGTCCATACGTTTATGGTAAATATAGGGTCTTTAATCAAATGTTAGACATAGGGACAGGCCTTTCAATCAAGACTACTAATTTCAATTATAAACTTGGTATAAATGCTTTTCATTATCCGAAGTTCTTTTCGGGAATAAAAGCTGACTTAGAGTTTTCAGTAACATATAACTTTTGATTATGGCAAAGAAGATTAACATAGAAACTAACACATCTGCTCTTACAAGGGAAGAACTAGCAACACTTGCTAAAGTTAGTAATGATGTTTTTTACTTTAGCCTTTTCACTTATGTGATACACCCTATGAGGGGAAAGGTAAGATTTGAACTTTACCCGTATCAAAAATCGGTTCTGTATAACTTCGTAAAAGAACGTTTCAATATTCTGCTTAAGTTCAGGCAAGCAGGTATTACGGAGCTTATATCTATGTACTGCCTATGGTTGGCAATGTATCATCCTAACAAGAAGATTAACATTATCTCAATCAAGGACACAACAGCAAAGAAGGTACTTAAGAAGATTAAGTTCATGTACAAAAACCTGCCATGGTATTTACAGACACCGATTATAAATGGTCGTTCGGGAGAATATGGTTCTGCATCAATGATAGAGTTCGATAATGGCTCATTCATAGAATCTATCCCAACGTCTTCAGAAGCCGGTCGTTCAGAATCTCTATCCTTACTGGTAATTGATGAAGCAGCAGTAGTTAGATGGGCAGCCCAGATTTGGGCAGCCGCTTTTCCTACTCTTTCCACTGGTGGAGCTGCTATCATCAATTCCACTCCTTATGGAGTTGGTAACTTCTACCACTCAACTTGGGTTGATGCTATTGCAGGTGGAAACCCATTTAACCCACTACGATTGTATTGGCAAATGCACCCAGAACGAGATATTAATTGGTACAATGAAATGTCTTCTGCTCTTGGAACAAAAAGAACTGCACAAGAAATCGATGGTGACTTCTTATCATCTGGAAATACGGTCTTCGACTTAGCTGATATCAAAGCTATCGAAGACTGTCTTAGTGATTATCCAGTTATTAAGAAAAGATTCAATGGTCAATATCGGCAATTCTTAGAACCAGCACCAGATAAGGAATATTTCATTGGTGCTGACGTTTCAACTGGTAGGTCTTCTGACTACTCTGCATTTACTTGCATGGATAAACAAGGAGAAGAACAAGCAGTATTCAAAGGTAGACTTTCAGTAGATAAGTATGCAAGGTTACTTGGAGATACAGGGCATTTGTTTAACTTTGCTACCATTGCTCCAGAATCCAATGATGTTGGATTAGCAGTAACTTCTGCTCTTCAAACTGAAGGTTATCCTAAACTGTATTATTATCAGAAAATGCTTAAGAAGAAAGGTAAATCTAGACCTGAGGTAGATAAATCTCCAGGATGGTTAACTACACAAAAGAACCGTTCTGTTATTGTAGAGGGACTTGAACAGGATATTCGAGAAGATAATATTACTGTTAAAGACCCTTTCTTTGTTCAAGAAGCATATACCTTCATATATGATGGTTTAGGTAGGCCAGTTGCAATGGGTAAGCATAGAGCTAATAATTCTACAGTAGATGTAGACCTAGAGGGGGATGTATATGCAGATGACTCTATATTCGGTAAAGCAATCTGTAATCACATAAGAAAAGGAAAAACTAACGTAATAGTACAACCGAAATGAAAAAGCTCAATTTTAATTGGAGTTGGGGTAGAAAGAAAGACCCACCTCCTGAATCAAACAAGGAGCCAAGCAAGCCAAAAGCTGCTGCTATATCTCCTGGTAGAGTATCAGTAGATGAAGATAACTCTTTACTCAGTACTCTGAAAGGGATGACCGTAATGGTAGATCCTTCTTTTCGTGTTGAAGTAATCCCTTTGATTCGTGATTTATATAAGGTAAATCCGGATATGGGCATTGCTTTGCAGGATATGTTTAAGTTGGCAAACACAGGTCATACGGTAACATTCCCAAATAATTCAGATGCCGAAGCAGATAAGATGAGAAAACATCTTACCGAAGCTACAAAGAAATGGTCCAGGTATACTGCTGGTATAGACGGTCTAGTTAATAAGATGATTGTACAATGCCTTGTTAGTGGAGCTATATCTGTTGAAGGAGTTCCTAATGATAGGCTAGAAGGTTTAGATACAGTCTTATTCCTTAGACCAGAGAACATTGTTTTCAAAAGGGAGAACAATGGAGTATATTCTCCTTACCAGAGGAATAAGAATTACTTTGTTAAGCACCAAGATTATATCAAACTAAACCCAGAAACTTATGTGTATGCTGGTATGTTTAATGATACCGATGAACCTTATGGGATTCCTCCTTTTATGGCAGCATTGGATTCATTAAAAGGTCAACATGATATGAAGGTTAACTTCAAACACATAATGGAGATGGTTGGTATGGTAGGATTCTTGGAAGCTAAGATGACTAAACCAGACCAGAATCCTAATGAAAGCTTACAAGCTTACCAGAATCGTCTTGAACGTACACTAAAGGATTTGAAAAGAAATCTTCGTAATGGCATGAAGGACGGAATAGTAACGGGTTATATTGATGACCATGAGTTTAAACTCAATTCAACTACCAAGGAGCTTGGTAATATTGAGAAACCCTGGAACATGAATCAGCAATCAGTTGCAAATGGTTTGGGAGTTAATGGAAACCTTATTGGAGTTAGTTCAACAACGGGAGAGGGAGCAACGGGTATAATGCTGTCTAAATTAATCAGCCAGTTAAAAAATATCCAAATGCTTGTAACTTATGTATTGGATTTTCTTTATTCTCTAGAACTGCGTCTGGCAGGCTTTGATAATAAGGGAATAAAGATATCATGGGGAACTTCAACTATCTCTGATGAAGTTAAGGTTCAACAAGGTCTTCAGTATAAAATCCAAAACCTGGATTTATTATATAAGGCTGGTATCATTAGCCAAGACCAATATGCTTGGGCAATGGGTTATGATTCTCCTGATGAGAATGAACCAAGAGTTTCACTTGAGGACCAATTTGCTAAAGGCGGTAACTCAGACCCTCAAGAAGGAACTAAGAAGAAGCAAAGGCAAGATGATAAAAATCAATCTGCTCGTAGGTCAAGAGATAAAACTAATCCGTCTCCATCTCGTGGAGACCAAAATACAAAAGCAAGATGAGTAAATTTACTAAAAGAAACAAAGAGCATCTTGATTCAATGGTGATTGGCCAGGGTCATACCATTATGGCTGGGTATATCCCAGAAGCAGTTGGAGCCCAGGCTTTCTCAGAGAATTATTACAAATGGAAGACTCCGACACCGGATACCATTGCTCAATTTGGATTTTGGGGAGGGGATATAGATTATAATACCTATTATCCAAACCTTGATAAATCGGAACTTACTCCGAAGGACGAAGAGTTCATAGAACCAATGTTTAGGTTACTTTCTGAAACGATTGTATCCAAGAACTGGAATCCTACTGACTTTGGTCAGAATGGAGTACTTAAGGCTTCCATGAAACTGTTACTCGGGCAAACAGTAAATTGCGACCATGAAACAAATATTGGTAATGCAATTGGAGCTGTATCTCAAGTAATGTGGCAGGAGTCTTATAAGGATGGAAGCTTTACTATACCTGCAGGTATCAACGGTATTTTGAAGATTGATGGTAAAGCTAACCCAAGAATTGCTAGAGGTATTCTCATGGAACCTCCTTCAATTCATAGTAACTCGGTAACAGTACAGTTTAAGTGGGATAAATCACACCCAGGAATGGAAGATGGTGAATTCTATCGAAAACTTGGTACTTATGACTCTAAAGGTGAAATGGTTCGTAGAATAGTTACTGAGGTAGTTCGATATATGGAAACATCCCTGGTATCTCATGGAGCTGATTCATTTGCTCAAAAGATTGGTGAAGATGGTAAAATCATTAATCCAACCTTTGCAAAAAGAACCTGGTCTTCTTATGAGGAATATCGGGATGACAAGTCCAAACAGTACTTCTTTACTGACTACAAAACGGACTTCAACTCATTCCAAGAAAAGGACAATACTCCAGATTCTTTTAATGATAATGGTACCCAAGAAAATCATAATCCTAATAAAGAAAATATGAACAAAGAATTGCAAGAATTTTTAGAAAAGCTTTTCGGAGATAATATGTTATCTCTGGCAGAGGGCAAAGAAATGACTCAGGAAGAAGTTATTTCTTGTATTCAAAGCTTGGTATCATCCAAAAACAGTCTTCAGACAACGGTAGATAATCTTACTACAGAGAAATCTTCTCTTACAGAACAGATTACCAACCTGAATGCAGAAGTTGCAAACTTGAAGGAAATGGCAACTGTAGGAAAGAATCATATTGCTTCTCTCCGTGAAAGTGCCGTTGCTACTTACAAGAAGCTGATGGGTGACAAAGCCGATGAAACTATTGTTACAATGTTGAATGCCGAAACTACTGGCATCGTTACTCTTATCTCCTTGACTAAGGATTATCAGAGTCGTCTGGAAGAAAAATTCCCAATGGTATGTGCAAGCTGTGGTTCTCACGATGTAAGCCGTGCTTCTTCTGTTGCAGAGAATGAAAATGAGGGAAAAACTGAAAAACCTGCAACTACTTCAAATGCAGAAGCCAAGTCTACTTCGGAAACCCTTGAAGACTTGTACAAGAAGAAATTCAAGTAATAATCGATAAATATCACTGTTATGACTAAAATCGTAAACAAAGACCAGCCAATGACGCTGTTTGGGGAAAAGACCCCAAGAGCGGTGATTTACAAAAGTGAATCACACAAATTGCACCAAGCTTTCTGTGTAAAAGATGGTGAAACAATTTTGCAAGGTATGCCGGTAGCTCTTGGAGAAGACGGTTTAATTGAACCTTACACTGAATCTACTCAGGTATATATCGGAGTGGCAGTAACCGACAATGTAAATCCTGCTTACCAGGCACAGAACAAATTCCCAGTAGAGGTAACTGTTGCTGTAGAAGGTTACATGATTTGTAACTGGGTATCTAATGCTGCTGACTTAAAAGCAGGATATGTAGTTCCCTCTGGTGACTTGCTGAACGACAGATTTGTAAAAGCAAATCAGTCAACAGATGCTACACCTTTCATTGCCATCATACCTGCAGATGAGGCAAACGAGGTAATTCAAGTACTTATTAAATAAGAGAAGAAGAAACATGGAAAAAGTTGATATTTCAAAATTGAAGAGAGAAGACTTCGCAAAAGAACTTCCTCAAATGGTACAGCAGTTGGATGCTTACCGTCAAGGTTCACAGAACAAGAAACCTGTGGACATCACATTAGGTGAACTTACCACTGGTAAATGGGGTATTACCCAAGATGAATTGTTCGAGAAGTTGGATATCAATCCGAAAATCGACACAATGGAAAACATCTTCACAATGCCTCAGCAAGATGTTCGTTGGATTGTTCCGGAAATCATTCGTTCTGCTATCACTCTTGGTATGCGTCAAGCTCCGTTCTATCCGGAGATTATTGCATCTGACCAGTCAATCAGTGGTCTTAGCGCAATCATGCCGATGATTAATATGTCCGATGCTGCACCTGCAAAGGTTAACGAAGCAGAAACTATCCCATTGGGAGATGTAAGCTTTGGACAGAAATCAGTAAGTCTCTTCAAAATTGGTAAGGGATTCAAACTTACTGATGAAGTTCGTAACTATGTATCTCTGGATGTATTGGCAATCTACCTTCGTGACTTCGGTGTTCAGCTTGGTTATGCAATGGATACTCTGGCAATGGATGTTGTTATCAACGGTAACAAACCTGATGGTTCAGAATCTGCTCCGGTTATCGGTGTATATGAAACTACGAATGGTATCACTTACAAAGACTTGCTACATATCTGGGTAAGAGCTGCTCGTATGGGACGTAACTTTACTACTATGATTGGTGGTGAAGACCAGGCAATCGAAATGCTGAACTTGCCGGAATTCAAAGAACGTCATTCTGGTACAACTGAAGCTACACTGAACGTGAAGTCTCCGGTACCTAAGAATGCTAACTTCTATATTCATCCGGGAACACCTGACCAAGGTTTGCTGTTGATTGATACAACTGCTGCTTTGATTAAACTGACTGCAAAACAGTTGATGCTTGAATCAGAAAGAATTGTATCAAATCAGACTCAGGCAATCTATGCTACTCTGACTACAGGCTTCTCTAAGATGTATCAGGATGCTGCATTGATTCTGTCTGCAGAGAAGAAGTTCTCAGAATTTGGATTCCCCGAATTTATGAACATTGACCCGTATCTCTTGGTTAACCTTGAGTAATAATACACCTGGTTTATTTTACAAATAATTCCATTTCTTGATGGGGTAGGTTTTGCGAGGACTTACCCCTAATTTTAAACATCTAAAAACTTAGTAAAATTATGGATAAATATAAAGTAACTGTAGGTGCTAAAGCTTACAGCTTCCATGACCAATCTACAGGTATTACAATTTGTAGAGGAGAAGAAAAAGAATTGAGTGCTCGACAGTACAGAACTAAAAAGATTCAGATGGCTTTGAATTCAGGTCACCTGCGTTTGGTTCTTGATAAGAAAGCTGTCGACAAATACTCCAATGATGACATCGATAAGTTGGAAAAGAAACTGAATGCTCAGTTCGAAAAAGGTATGGAAATCAAAAAGATTGCCAAAGCCTATACTCTCGAAGAAGCAACCCTTATCGCTGCTCGTCACGAAATTGTTGCCGACAAAGGTGATACAGTTGAAACTCTGATTCAGGTTCTGTTGGAAGAGTTCGAAGAATCTAAAAAATAAGATACCATGGACAATCTAGACTTTGTAGCTATTGCGAATGGTCTGGAAGTTTCATTTAGAGTATTAACCAAAGTCCCAGCCAAGGCCATTTTTGACTGGGACTTTGGTGATGATAAGGGGTCCGTTTATGATGTTAAACAACCTACTTATACTTATGAAAAGTCCGGATTCTATACAGTAGCGTTGAACATAACGAACTCCGAAGGACTTAACTTAAATGCAACTAAAACCGTAATTGTAAATACCAAGTCTAAAACTACATTAACCGATAGTATATATAACCTAATCAATTATTACATTCCTTCAGAAATCTCAGATGGTATGTCATCAGAAGAGAAAGCAATGTACATAACTAAATGGCAGTTATATATCCAACCGCTAGTAAATCATATTATCCCACTGGATAAATATAATGATGAGTTAATGTATGAAGCTCTAGAAAACCAATTAATTATGGAATTGGCAGCATGGGATTATCTCAATGTTAAGCTCCTTAATTTATTAACAAGTACAGGAGAATACCTAAGTCAACTTACTTCAACCAAAGAACAAGTTGGTGATGGTTCTTCTAAACCGGAACAAGCTCGAGGTGATAGAATCAAACAAATCACAACTGGGCCTACTGAAGTACAGTACTATGATACACTTGCCGATGCAACATCTTCCCTATGGAAAACATTTTCTCAAGCAATGCAACCTGGTGGTATCATAGACGAGTTAAGAAAAAACCTTTGTATGTTAGCTGGACGATTGGAAATCTACTTACCATTCTGTGACCAAGCAAGTCATGTAGTAGTTCCAAGAGTAGTAGACAGAAGAAGACCTGGATTAATAGATGGGCCAAACCCCCGCTTTCCAGTAAAACGTAATGGTAGAACCTTAATTAGAAAACGATGACCAAGACTCCTCATAGATTGGTTAAGAACCGGTCTTGGGATAGATACAAGAAGATTATAAATGATTTCTTGGATGTAGATGCTGGTAGGCAAACTATAACTTGGGCAAAGAATGTAAATCAACTCCTAAGTCATGGAGAAGATGAAATCCCTAAATATTATAATATACCAATCGAGGCATTATGTTATTACAATGCCTTCAGAAACTGGCCCATTAATAAGGCAACAGTAACTGGAGAACTCGATGATGAGAATTTATCAATACTGGTTACTAAATCATATATAGAACAACTGGGATATTTAACTCCAGAAGGCTATTGGGATTTTAACTGGTCTGAAGATAGATTTGTAATTAATGGTATCACTTATAAACCTTCGGGAGATACACAAGTTGCCCAAGCCAAGGATGAAGCATTAGTCTTCATGGTTATCCTAAAAAGGGACCGAGATACCAAAATACAATTCGTAGAATAAAATTGAAAAGTATATGGCAAAGATGTTAATGTTACGATGGAAACCAATTAATACTGGGAACGGTATTTGGTTTGACAGTAACCTGATTGTCTTGAACGGTACATCTGGAGTACATATTGAAAGTAAGAAAAGTAATTTAGACGTTACTACATTCCAGTCTATGACCGGAGGTAAGTTCGTTACTTGCTTTCAAGATTACTTTGGAGAAGTTTGGGATAAGATAATACCTCATCCGGGTATTGGCCAGGTGATAAAATTCCGTATCAATCAACTTCCAGATTATGCAATAATCAGAGGTGATATTGAAGACGGGGGAGACCCAGACCCAGAACATCCAGATATTCCAATGAATGCCTTCTGTGGAAAAGAAGGAGAACCATTCAGAGATAAGAATTCTGACTTCTTCTGTGGTAAGCAAGTAATCAATCCTTAAAATAATAACAATATGTACGTAAGTAAGTATTACACAAATGAAGAAATTGACCAAAGACTTTTACAAGGTTATTTCGATGACTTCGTAAAGGCTGGGTTTGCCGGAACTATTAATGAGTTCTGGGCATTCGTTCTTTCTATTGCCAATAAGGTAGATAAGAGAGAAGGATACGACTTATCTAAAAATGACTTCACGGATAAACTCAAAGAGAAACTGGAAGGCATTGAAGAAAGAGCAAACTACATCACTAAGCTTTCTCAGTTGGAGAATGATACTAAGTTCCAAACTGAAGAACAGGTAAGACAAGCTATCAGTGATTTGATTGATGGTGCCGATGATGCACTTGATACATTAAAGGAATTGGCAGAAGCATTGGGAAATGACCCCAACTTTGCTACTACAATTACCAACAAACTAACGGATTTACGTAATGCACTGACTGACGAGATTAACCGAGCTAAGGAGGAGGAAGGGAAACTGAGTACCCAAATTAGCGAGGTTAATTCTAATTTTATCAAGGCAGTGGATTTACTCAATGATAAAATTGATACTGCAGTTACTAGCCTTATTAATAAGGTAGACAAGGTAGAGGCAAAGGTAGATAAGAATACTGCAGATATTGCAGACCTTCGGAATGAAACTACTGGTTCATTGGCCGATGCTAAGGCTTATGCTAAGGATTTGGTAGATAAAGAAGCTGAGCTTCGTAAAACAGCCGATGATGCTTTATCCGAAAGTATTCACCAACTGAATACCTTGCATATCAATGATAAGGCAGAACTCAAACAGGATGTTGCTGCAGAAGCTCAGTTAAGAGCAAATGCTGATGCAAATATTCAGTTGAAACTTACGGAAGAAACCACTAATCGTCAAACTGGGGATGCTGCTTTAGAAAGCAAAATTTCTGATGAGATAACCAATCGTAAGGCTTCAGAAGAAACTCTTCAGAATTCGATTACCAAAGAGGTAGCTGACCGTACCAATGCAGATAATACCCTCCAGGTAAACATCGATAAAGAGGCTCAAGCCCGTACATCTGCAGACCAGGTTCTTCAGACTAATATTAATTCTGAAGCTGCAACCCGTACTGCTCAGGACCAAATCCTAGACCAGAAGATATCTGCTTTGGGGGAAAAGGTAGATGAAGGTAAGACCGATGTACTTGCTGCTATTGAAGCTGAGAAGGAAGCTCGTATTGCAGCAGATGCAGACCTCAATTCCAAGAAGGTAGATAAGAGAGAAGGTTATTCTTTAACTAAGAATGATTTTACCGACCTCTTACTTGCCAAATTGAATGGAATCGAGGAACATGCTAATTACATTACCCTTGTATCTCAATTGGCAAATGATGCCGGTTATCAAACGGAAGCAGAAGTAGAAGCTGCAATTGAAAAGATTATTGGTTCTGCACCGGAAGTACTCGATACTCTGGAAGAGATTGCTAGGGCATTAGGCGATGACCCTAACTTTGCTTCAACTATCACCAAGAAGTTGGCAGCAATCACAGAAAAGGTAAACCAAGAAATCGAAGACCGTACTGCTGCAGATACTGCATTACAAGCCAACATTGATAAAGAGGCTGTAGAACGTAAGGAAGCTGATGCTGCTCTTAAGGAAGAACTTAAAGAGTATGTAGATAATTCTTCTGAAACGGGAAACACTGCTCTTCAGGTAGTTAAGGATAACTTGGCAAAAGAAATCCAAGACCGTAAAGATGCTGATGCTACCCTGCAAGCAAATATCGATAAGGAAGCATCCGATAGAAAGGATGCCGATAAAACCCATACCGATAATATTGCTGCTCTTACTCAGCGAGTTTCGGATTTGGCTTTATCAATCCAGGATGCTATCAATACGGTTAAGAATGAGTTAACTGCTCAGGTAAATGCCAATACTACGGCAATTGCTACTAACCAAGCAAATATCACAAAGAACTCTGAGGCAATTACTGCCATGAATAAAACCATTGCCGATAACTACAAAGAAGTTAAGGATATGGTTAACGAGGAAATTGTGGACCGTACCAATGGCGATAGCAACTTAAGTTCTCGTATTGATACAACTAATATTGCTCTGGGTACAGAAACAGCAGAACGTAAGGCAGCAGACCAAATCCTTCAAGTAAACTTGGATAAAGAAGTTGGAGACCGTAAGTCTGCAGATACTGCCCTTGAAACTAAAATCGAAGGTCAGATATCTAACTTGAGCCAACAGACTTCTTCAGAGATTACCCGAGTAGAAGGTAAGGTTACTCAAGAAGTTAAAGACCGAGAAGCTGCTGATAAAACTTTAAGCGATAGAATTGATTCCTTGGAAACTGGTTCTACTGCAGGCTTAAATGAAATTAAAGCAAAGGTAGATGCTAATACTGTAGCAATTACTACTGAGAAAGACCGAGCAACCGCTAGAGAGAATGCTATACAGGCCAATTTGGATACTGCAATAGCAAATCATAAAGACGAAGTAAACGGTTTAACTAAGGATATATCCGATGAAGCCAATACTCGTTTAGCTGGGGATACTGCTCTTCAGGTAAATATCGACAAAGAAGTTGCTGACCGTAAGAATGCAGATACCCTATTAGAGAATAAGATTGCTCAGGAAATATCAGACCGTACAACGGCTATCCAGGCAATTGAATCTAAGAAGGTAGATAAGGTAGATGGTAAAGTACTCTCTTCAAATGACTTTACCGATATCCTTCTGATGAAATTAAACGGTATAGCTGAGCATGCTAACTATATCACAAAAGTTTCTGAACTTCTGAATGATTCAGGATTCCAAACGGAAGCTGAGGTAGAAGCTGCAATTCAGAAAATCATTGGTTCTGCTCCTGGTGTATTAGATACACTTGAGGAAATTGCCAAAGCTCTCGGTGATGACCCCAACTTCGCAACAACCATAACTCAGAAGTTAAATGAGTTAACTACGAAGATTGAGACAGAAACCGAAAAACGGGTTGAGGGTGATACTGCCTTAGATACTAAGCTTACTACTCTGAGTACTACTCTGAATAAGACAGTAGAGGATTTAAGAACTTATGTTACTGAAACTCGTACTGAATTATTGGCAAGAGCAAATAACCAAGATGCCCTTATTAATCAGAACTCGGCTAATATTCAGAGAAACTTGGAATTAATCCAAGGTATTCAGAATAACATTTCTGGTTCTTACTTGGAAGTTAAGGCTTTACTTGAAACCGAGATTGCTGCTCGTAAGGCCGAAGATATTCGATTGGAAGCTAAGATTGATAAGAACTCTACTGATTTAGCAACTGAGGCAGAAGAAAGAAAAGCTGCTGATAAGGCTCTTCAAGATGCCCTGGATGCAGAAGAAGCTGCAAGAACTGCTGCTGATGCTGCCTTGGGAGTTCGTATTGATACTGAAATTGCCGAAAGAAAAGCTGCCGATAAAACTTTGCAGGATAATATCGATGCAGAGGAAACTGCCCGTACAGAAGCCGATACTGCATTGGGTGTAAGGATAGATAAAGAAATCCAAGACCGTACTAATGCAGACAATGCTCTTGGTACTCGTATTGACGATGAGGAAGATGCAAGGGAAGCTGCTGATACTCAGTTACAAACGAACATCACGGCTGAGGAGACTGCTCGTAAAGCTGCCGATAAAACCTTGCAAGATAATATCGATGCAACCAATGCACATACCATTAATACTCATCGTTTGGATTCAAACCCAGTACTTAATGGTACCGATATTAAATTGGACGGTTATTCTGAAAATGAAGGTACTACCGTTGCAGACTTGGCAATCAAGGCTACAGATACTACCTCTCAGGCTTTCGGTAAAGTTCAAAAACGTATCAATGTAGATAAGTCCGAAACTGATACTAAGATTAACAAAGTAAAAACTGCTGTTGGTCTTACAGACAGTTTGGGATTACCCGGACTTGATGATACCAATTACCTGGCTGGTTCAGAGAACCTTGTATCGGCAGTTAAAGCGTTGGATAATCAGATTAAGTCTTCTTCGGATGATGATGGTGCTGAGTTAGCTCGTATTGAAGCTAAAGTAGATAAAGAAGTTCAGGATAGAACTGCAGCTGATACAGCATTAAAGAATGAACTTAACGGTAATATCAATACTGCTAAAACTGAGCTTCAAGGTAATATTGATGCAGAAGAAGCCGCTCGTATTGCAGCAGATGAGGCATTGGATACCAAGCTTACTACGGCAATCAATAAAGAGATATCGGACCGTAAAGCTGCAGACACGGCTCTGAAAGAAGAACTCACAGCAGTAATCAATAAAGAGGTATCGGACCGTACAACAGCCGATAATACCTTAAACACCAAGATTGATAAGGAGATATCCGATAGAACTGCAGCTGATACTGCTTTGAAAACGGAACTCACCGAGGATATCAATGATGTATTGGCGGCTCTGAATGCTTTCAAGGCAACTAAAGCTCAGGCTAATGGTTTGGCATCTCTGGATGAAAATGGTAAAGTACCTGCAGGTCAATTACCTTCTTATGTAGATGATGTAATTGATGTATATGCTACCTATGATGTATCAGCTACTAATGAGGTAACCAACATCAAACTATATACTGATGAAGACCATACTACTGCAGTAGTTGGGGAAGCTGGTAAATCTTACAATGATATTACTCCAGACCATCCTGGATATCAATTCCGTTGGTCAGGTACTACTTGGGTACAGATTGTTTCTGGAGGTTTAATCATTGGTGAAATCACTGGTACTGCATTTGATGGTGCTAAAGGTAAAGCTCTTGAAGCTGTAGCTAATGGCTTGCCTATAAATTCGGTATCAGCCTTGGTTAGATTCGAGGCTAATGGTAATAATGTAAACTTACTTTATGATTCAGCTTCCAAGGGTAATGGTAATATCTACAAAGCTAATCCATCTTCTTCTATTAGTATACCAGCTGTTACTACTACTAAAGCCGGTGTTATGACTGCAGCTGATAAGATTAAGCTTGATACTACTTTGCCTAAACAAATCTCAGATGAGGTTGCTGCAAGAACGGCTGCTGATGAGGCCATCAGAGGAGAATTGGCTGATGATATTGCTCAAGAGGTATTGGATAGAAATGCTGCTATCAAGGTTGCTCAAGATGCACTCCAGGCAAATATCACCAAGGAAGTTACAGACCGTAAGAATGCAGATAATACCTTGAAGACTACTCTGGAAAAGGCAATTGCAGATGCTAAGACAGAACTGGAAACAGCAGATGCAACTCTTCAGGGTAATATCACTAAAGAGGTTAATGACCGCAAGGGAGAAATTACTCGAGTAGAGAAGTTAATCACTGATGAAGCTGCAACTAGAGCTCAGGCAGATATCGATGTAAATGAAAAGGTAGATTTGCATATTGCTAACAAATCTAACCCTCATGGAGTAACTAAAGCTCAAGTGGGATTGGGTAATGTTAACAATACATCAGATGCAGATAAACCAGTATCTACTGCTCAAGCTACGGCTATTGCAGATGCCAAGGCTGCAGGTACCAATGCTCAAACCAATCTTACTACTCACATGCAGAACATGAGTAATCCTCATGGAGTAACAAGAGACCAATTGGGATTGGGTACTACTGCTGAGATTATCTTTAAGAAGGTATCTGCTCCTTCTGGTTTATGGAAAGAATCTGACGAAAGACTTAAGACTTTCATTAAACCCTTAGAACATACTCTTGATGAAATCTGCTCTATACCTACGGATTCATTTATGATTCGAGGTAATCATGATATAGGTACAATTGCTCAGACAATCGAAAAATATTTTCCAGAATTAGTTTCTGAGAATAAGGTTAAACCCGAAACAGTTCCTAATCCAGAAGCCTTCGAAAAGGTAGAAAAGGATGGAGAAACCTATATCCTGGTTAAAGAGGTAGATTATTCTAAGATGTCAGTATTGGCAATCGAAGGTATTAAACTTCTGAAAGCCGAGATTGATGAATTAAGAGAAAAACTTTTGTTCACAAACTTAGATTAATATGGGTGAGATAGCAACATGGAGTGCTGTCAAAACTAAAGTAGGCCTTGGTAAGGATTCAAACGAATGCCCTACCAAGGCTGAATTGTTGGCACTCTCTCCTACAGGAACGGGAGAAAATTACGTTGGCTTGGAAATATCCAATGCCAGTTCCTATGGAAACAATGAAACCGTACAACTTTCTGATATTCATAAGGTAACCTATAGATATGCTTTTACTGTAGTAAACACAGTTTTAAACTTCCCAGCTTTGGGAGGGTATCCTACTCCTCGGTGGTTTGGTTTAGGTACTACTAAACAAAAACAGATAGATGGAGTAGCTATCGGAGATACTATTTCTGTGGGTTATACCAAATCTGCTTATCCGGACTGGATTGTTTATGATGAAGGTTATAAAGCTTCAGAAAATACAACTCTAAATCAACGTTCTGCAAGTTTAACCTTTACTCAGAATGAGTCAGGTAAACAGATAACAGTTCAATTTACTCAGGATGCAGGAGTTGAAACTTGGGAGTATACCTTTTCAGTTCAGAATCCAAATCTAAATTATACAGCTTTAGGAGGTTCTGCAACTCCCGCAATAGCAGGGTATAATTCATTTAAGCAAAGGTATATAAATGGTAAACCTGTGGGTACTAGTGTAGATGTAGGTTTTTCATCTCCTGACTTACCCTCTTGGATATTTATGGATGACGAGAATCACTATACTGCTTTAGAGAATAAATCAGAAAACTCCCGTTCTCAAGTATTTACTAGTACTCAAAATGAATCTGGTAAAAAAGTTACAGTAACATTTGCTCAATTAGCAGGTGTAAAAACTTATGGTACACCTACTGTATATTTAGGAAGCATTGCAGATATCCCTGCATCAGGAGGGACTGCAGTTACACCTACTTATACTTATTCTCAACTTTGGGGATGGAATGGTAAAACCAATGATGGTGGTACTATAAGTTCTGGAGCTTCAGTAGTATGGTCCGAAAATATCTCAGGTTCTAATCTTGGTACAACTGCAAAGGCAAGAACTAAGTTGGGAAGCCGTACATTAACCGTTACTCTTAATGGTAAATCTGGTAGTGCCTCAATCGATATATATCAGGCAGAGAATAAGATTACCAATACAAGTCAAGGTACATGGGTAGTTTCCATTTCTGCAAACCCAAGTACCTTTACCGAACAAGGTGGTACATCACAAATCTCTGCAAGTGCAAGGGCACCAAGAACTAATCATTGGTCTTCAGGTGCAACTAATGCAGCATCGGATGCTACAGGTACTCCAACGTTAAGTATACCTACAGCTAGTACAGGATTTAGTTTATCTGGTACTACTTTGACCGTTGCAGAAAACACAACTGCAAATCAAAGGAGTGTAGTAGTAAGGGCAACTATGGATACCGTCTATAAAGAAGTTACGGTAACTCAAAGTGCATATTTGGTAGAATGGGAATATACATTTACTGCTTCTCCAACTACTTTAAGCTTTGATGCTTTGGGTACTGCTAAGTCTATTACTATTACTAGTTATCGTGAAAAGTATATTAATGGTTCTTTGGTAGAGGGTTCTAGAGAAAATGTAAGTTATATACATGCAACAAGTACTGAACATATTGGAACTGTACTAGGAACAAGTATTAGTATGCAAGAGAACCAAACTACTTCTACAAGGAGTGGCCAAGTATCATACGAACAGAATGGTTCTAATAAAGTGATTCGTATCACTTGTAATCAGGCTGCAGGTACAATATCTACTCGAGATGTATTAGAGGTAATAGACAATTTTGGTGATTCACCTGCTGTAGGAGGAAGTATTTTTGGTATAGTTAAGTCAGGGTATTATGATGTAATTAATGGTAAGGATTCTACTTGGCATAATGTTACACCAACTCTAAAATCCAAATCTTCGTACATTACTAATGTAGAAATTACCAAAGCTTCCGGAGATGGTTATAATATAGGAATTACTCTATCGGGGAATACTTCTGAATCTTCTCGTAGAGCAAGTCTTACTTTAACCTATGGTAGCAAGGAATTAGATATGGCAACTACTCAAGCAGGTGCTAGTGTTGCTTGGTCTTATGAACTAAAGGTAAATAACGGTACTCAAGATTTAAATCAACAAGTGCCTGCTAAGCCTAGTGGTACTTACTCTTTTACCATAAGTAGTAAAAGGTATAAGATTGTTAACGGTTCTGTTACAAGTCAAAGTGAAGATACTACTTGGACTACGTCTATACCGGGTTCTCCAAGTTGGATTCATGTAGAAGAGCAATCTAATACACTCATAGTAACCGTAGATGAGAATACAACTACTAGTCAAAGAAGTGCAGATATCGTTATATTTCAAACTGGTAGTAGTGATACTTCGATAACTTTGACAGTTGAACAACAAGCTGTAAGTATTACTTGGAATTATACCTTTAATATATTTCAGCCTTCATCCAAGGTACTGAATGTACCAGCTAAGATGATAGACCCCGATACTATTGTAGTTAATTCTTACAGAACGAAGGTAATCAATGGTACACAAACTTCAACTAAAGAATTTGTAGAAGTAACCATTGACCCAATCGAAGAATCCTGGTTAGAAGTTACCAAAAACAGTAATGACCAGACTCAAGCTGAGTTATTCGTAACTTGCTTAGAGAATAAAGTATCTTCAATTAGAAGTGCTACTGTAACAATTAGACAAGTAGGTACAAGTAATCTTGACCAAGTAGATATCAACCAATCAGCTGCAACTGTATCCTATAATTATTATATTGGTTTTAATGGTAATCCCGATGTAGGGGGATATTCCCTGAATTGGGAATATACTCAGTTTGGTTCTAGTCATGGTCAATCTATAGATTTAAAATGTTGGAGAAAACCAGTAATTAATGGTATAGAATCTGATACTGAGGAAGCTGCAGAATACGAAGTTATTTTTAGTGGAGTTGGTATAGATTCCTTTACAGTTACAAATACACCGTTATCATATGACCCAACTATAACTACCGTAAGGGCATATCCTAAGTCTATCAATGGTTCGGTATTCGATTTAAAGGGTACAGTACAATATAGGATAGCCGATTACCCAAGTAAATCTGCTTATCTGTACCTTACTCATAAACCAGTAGCAACTGTAAAGAGGTGGACCTTCCAATGGTATGACCAAGTTGAAAGTGTAACTATAAAGAATGTAAGTCATGATTCTAGTGCAGGTAGCATTTCTCCTATAACCATAATTTCTAAATGTGAGTACTTACTTGCTAGCAATCAATCCCAGGTTGCCTATACAGAGTATATAAAACCTAATGAAGACGAAGATACTGCAACTCCAGTAAGTTGGGGTAGGTTAGTAGAAAACGGTCAAACTGCCCAAAACGATTATGACTACGCTTATTTGGTAGATGAGAATAAGGAAGATTATGATAGGCAGGCTACCAGGACCTTTACTCAACCGGGTAATCCATCAAATAAAAGGTTATACCTATACGTAACTCAAGAATCCCCCCATACACCAGAAGTAGCATTTGATGTGTATAACAGTAGTCTATCTGCCTCCTTGTTAATGGGTATTGGTTGGAGATCTAATGAAGGTAGTGATTCTTTACCTAATCTGAGTAGAGGAGAAAATTTAGGAGCGCATGGTAGCAATAAAAGTAATATCCAAGTAGTTTACTATGCTCAACCCATTACTACTAGTCAGCAGTGGTTACCAGCAGCTCCTTCATTAAAGGAATTTAGTTATGATGGTTTGCCAATAGCCTTGAATGGAACTGACAGATATTATAATATATCAGAGTTTCAGTATGGTAGCTCATCGGCATCAGAACTCTTTAAAGTTACAGTAGATAATATAGATTATGACCCAACCTATGGTGGAAGTTTAACCTTACAATGGGAAGCCAGATTATCTAATAATAAACCTACTAATGGTATGTATGTAGGTATGATTGTACTTACTCCAGTAAGAGGTAATTTACCTGCTATTTATGTAAGGTTACATTATCAATCTCCTTCTATAAAACCTTCAGTTTAATTAGAGTTAAAATCTTCCAACTCTAAATCTTAACATCGCATGGGAGAATCCATAGGAATCTACAGAAAAATTTAAAGTACGATACTACGGTATTTATTAATGTATAAGGCCTTATACAAAATACTAACTTTAAAAATTAACTTTATGTTTAACAGCTTAAAACTCAAAAATTATGGGAGTAGAAGTTAAATCTGGTGGTGAGGGCGTAATCGTCGCTGACCGCGGTTGTAATGAGGGTTGCTGTTGTAATGGACGCAATTCAGGCTGGGGCTCCGGTTGGGGTGCAGTCGGTGGTGCATTGGTAGGTGGTGGCTTTGGTGCTGCTGCAGTTTCTGTATGGGACAAAATCAATGACACTAAAGCTGATATCCAGAAAGTAGAGTCTACTGTTCAGGAAGCAAAGGCAGGTATCTATAAAGATATCTCTGATGCAGCCAGAGGAGTAACTCAGGAAATCAGCGGAGTTGCAAAAGATGTTGCTGGTGTTGGTAGAGAAATCCTTAACAATCGTTTCACAACGGAAAGAGGACTTTGTGATTTGGGATACAAAACCAATTCCGATATCCGGGATTCTCGTGACCAAATGGGAGCAGGCTTCAATCGTGTTATGGACCGTCTTTGCCAGATGGAACATGAACAACAGAATTGCTGCTGCGAAACTAAAGGTTTGATTAAAGAAGTGAAGTCCGAATTGGCTCTTCAACTTGAACGTTGCTGCTGTGACCTCAAGAATGGCCAACAGGAAATCAAGTGTCTTATCGAGAACACTGCTAAAGACCAGGAAATTGCCCGTCTCAACCGAGTAGTAGATGCTCAGAGAGACCAGAACATTATCCAGTCAGTAGTTGCAGCTCTTAAGACTACATCCACAACCCCGGCTTAATAATTACCGTCGTCATTACGTAAGCCAGATTAGGAAGGAGTGCATCTTACATAGGTGTACTCCTTTTTTCGTTTATACCCACCTAAAGATAAAACGATATGGAAAGTGAAGAGATTAAGAAAGAACCAACCAATGGAAATCAACTAAAAGATTTTACTATTCAACTTACATTGCCTGCTCCCAATGCAGAGATAGCAAAGGAAGTAGCAAACAAAGCACAGTCACTCATTGACCAATTTGGATACTATCAATTCTTAAACCTGGTAGACTTTATGCAAAGGAATCCAGGTGCAGTATCATTTGGTTTAAACTTAATTAATAAAAGATGAACATGGAAGATTTGATTTTTTCTAAATTGCAGAAAGGTGATACTATATACACCTTAGAGAGAGACAGACGTTCTGGGTATCCAATCTTTGATACCGCTAAAGTATTAAAAGTTGGTGAGAGCAAACCAAGAGCTACTGGCCCAGATGGAAGCTTTACAGCAAATACAGAAATCTCTATTCAAGACTCTGTATCTGCGGTGACTATATACCTTCCTACAGATGCTGCAGAGGGTATTTATAATAATGTTTATTACACTACCGACTTACGCAATATCGTAAACGAAGTAAATATCCAAAG
>ERZ780077.304-NODE-304-length-18175-cov-5.29945_pt1 | contig 18175 bp, 13 predicted proteins | sample MGYA00511576_ERZ780077 | MGnify/ENA primary metagenome ERZ780077 (study PRJEB29588, sample SAMEA2149030) | human gut metagenome | biome: human gut; feature: human-associated habitat; material: faeces | place: Denmark | collected 2008/2010 ...
AGGGCCGTCGTAGAGAGGCCGAAGTGGTCGGGAACGCTGAGCGACACCATCGTGTAGGCGAAGGAGAGAAAGAGAAGGGTGAGCAGCAGGGCGTCGGCCGTGGCCAGTCCGACGATCTCGCGCAGGATGCGAAAAAGGAAGAGGACGGCGTAGAAGGTGGCGGCGGCGAGCAACAGGGCCGTGAGGACCTGCGCGAAGTTGACCCCCGTGGCGAGGATGATCAAGCGGTTGACTTGGGCGGGGATCCACATGAAGAAGGCCAGCAGCGGGTGGCGGTAGATGTTGTAGGCCGCCGACCAGTCGTTGAGTACCAGGTAGGTGATGGGGTCGAAGCCCGAGATATGGAAGTGGCGCAAGACGAGTTTGCGATAGCCGTCCGTGACTTGGGAGAACCACTCCCAGTAGCGACAGACGATCATCGTGTTGAGTACGAGGGCATAGAGGAGGGCGCCCCATGCCAGTCTGCGCTCCTCGCGTCTCACCTTGAAAAGGCCGAGGGCGCTATGCAATGCCTGGATGATGATGGTGGACCTGCTGTGGTCGGATGCTTGATTCATGCCGCAAAATTACGCTTTCTTCGCCGATGATGCAAATTATTCGGCCCGATAGCTTGGCGGAAACCATGGAAATGACTAATTTTGCCCATAGAAAGACGACAACATGGAGATACTCATAGCTTTCGACTCCTTCAAAGGGTGTCTCTCCAGCCAGGCAGCAGGAGAGGCCTTCGCCCGCGGCGTGCGATCCGAGGGTGCCATCTGTCGTGTGTTGACGATGAGCGACGGTGGCGACGGAATGCTTGATGCCTTCCTCGCGACCTTGGGTGGAAACCGCATCACCATCGCCTGCCACGATGCTCTGATGCGCCGTATAGAGGCCTCCTACGGTCTCTGTGGTCAGCGTGCCATCATCGAAGTGGCACAGGCCTGCGGATTGTCGCGTATCGAACCGGAGAACCGCAACCCCCTCGTGGCCACGAGCTACGGTGTGGGTGAACTGCTGGCCGACGCCGTGATGCGTGGCGCAAAGGAGTGTGTCATCGGCCTCGGAGGCACCGCCACCAGCGACTGCGGTATCGGTATGATTCGAGCCTTGATAGACCGCTTCGGGCGCAGCGCCCGCGACCGCTTCGACGCGGTGCGGGATCAGTACTTCCATGATCTGCGCATCGTCCTCGCTTCCGACGTCCAGAATCCGCTCTGTGGCCCGCTGGGAGCTGCCTGCGTCTTTGCCCCGCAGAAAGGGGCCACGGAGGCTATGGTTGAGGTCATCGATCGCCGGGCGGCACGCTTCGCCGACGTGAGCGCGCGCCACTTCGGCTACGACCTTCGCAACGCCCATGGCGCAGGGGCGGCAGGAGGATTGGGCTACGCCTTCATGGAGTATTTCCAGGCCACGATGTGCTCCGGGGCAGAACTCCTGCTGAGGGCCTCCTGTTTCGACGAGATGATCGATGAAACCGCCGTTATTGTGACGGGAGAGGGGAGTAGCGACTCCCAAACGCTGATGGGGAAGTTGCCCTTCGTGGTGATGGCCCACGGAAGGCGCAAAGGCGTCGATGTCGTGCTGTGGTCGGGGCGAGTTCAGGATGCGCAGCGGCTGCTCGATGCAGGATTCGCAAGCGTGGGCAGTATCCATCCCGAGGATTTCCCACAGGAGGAGGCGATGAGACCCGATGTGTCCGAGGCGCATCTTGCCCAACGGGGTGCGCAGCTGGTCAGGGAACTCCGACAGCAAGGGAAAATTAAATGATAGAATCAGCTGTGCAGTCGATAGACCCGATAAGATGGCTAATAGAAAGGAATAGCCGATCGAATCGATAAAAACATAGTGTGTATAATCAAAAAAATAGACCCAAATTGGAATTAACTAATAAGAATATAGAGTCATGAAGAAAGGATTGATTTTAGGAATGTTCTCCGCCTCGCTGATGCTCGCCTCGTGCGGCGGAATAGGTGGCGGTACGACGACGCAGGGCAACCAGGGCAACGGCAGTATGTTGGGCAGTGGTGTCGGCGAGTCAGTCGGCAACATTATCTCGTCGATCATCGGTGGTGGCAAACTCTCGAAAGAGAATCTCTACGGCACCTGGCGCTATGACGGTCCGGGATGCGCCTTCACCTCGGAGAACCTCCTGGCGCGTGCTGGTGGCGAACTGGCAGCGGCGAAGGTGGAGGAGAAACTCGGCGAGGAGTATCGCAAACTGGGCTTCACGTCTTCCAACACCCAGTTGACGTTCGCCAAGGACGGCACGTTCTCGGCCAAGATCAACGGCAGGGCCTGGAACGGCACCTATACCTATAACCCGACCGACGCTTCGCTGCAACTGAAGGGTCTCCTCATCAATCTCAATGGCTATGTCGTCCGCAACGGCCTCTCGGGCATTAGCGTGCTCTTCGAGTCGAAGAAGGTGCTCACGCTCTTCCAGACGATGGCAGCCGTGAGTGGCAACAGTACGGCGCAGGTCGTGGGAGACATCTCCAAAAACTATGACGGCGTGCGTGTCGGCTTCGACTTGAAAAAGTAATAGTAGGAATTTTTTTTATTCACCCCCTCATCCTTAGGACACATGAAGAAGATAGAACGTATGAAAAAGCATAGTCGCATGCTAAAGTCGGTATGTATGAAGCCTTTTGCAAGCATGAAGCTGCCGACCCTTACCGTGCGCATCCTCTCCACTCTCTGTGCGCTGACGATGGTCGGCCTCGCCGCCCAGGCGCAACTCCTCTACAAGATCAGTGGCAAAGACCTGACGCGCCCGTCTTATATCGTTGGTACGGTGCATGTCGTCTCCTCTTCGTTTGTCCCACAGATTGTGGGCATTGACGAGGCGGTCAACACGACCGACTGCGTGGTGGGTGAGATCGACTTCAAGGAGGCTTTGTCTCAGGATTTTCTCACCCGCGTCTCCGAGGCGATGATGCTACCTGAGGGCAAGACCATCAAGGACCTGCTGACATCTGACGAGATGAAGTCGCTCAACAAGGCGCTCCTGAGCGTGATGGGGGCCGACTTCGACAACCCCGTGATTATGGCGCAGATGGGGCGGATGGCACCAGCGGCTTTGTCCAACGTGCTGACCGTGATGACCTGTATGAAGCGCCATGCGGATAGTTTCGACTCCAGCGACCTCATCGACCTCTACTTTCAAAAGGTAGCGCAGGAGAACAACAAAGCCACGGATGGACTGGAGACGGGCGACGAGCAGATGAGACTGCTCTACGGACAGCCGTTGGAGAAGCAGGTGCGCGATCTGGTCTGCCTCTGTGAACATTTCGACCGGGCGCAACAGGACTTGGAGGATATGATCGCGGCCTATAAAAACCAGGACCTGAAGCGGCTGGGCGAGGTGATGGATCAGCAGTTTTTGGATGGCTGCTCCGATGGTCCCCAGGACCGCCAGCAGCTTGTCGTGGACCGCAACCGGCGTTGGGTGGAGAAGATGCCGACGATCATGTCCGCCCAGCCTTCGCTCTTCGTGGTCGGTGCGGGCCACCTCGCGGGCGACGACAGCGTGCTGACCATGCTGCGCCAGCAGGGGTACGTCGTGGAGGCTGTGGAGCGATAGGCGCAGGGCTTCGCAACTATATATATGATGGAGGAACAATGGGTTTGACAATCATCCCAACAGGGATCAAGCAGGCCTTGACTACTATCCTCTAAGAAGCAAAAAACTATGCAAAGAGAAACGGACGAACTGTATATGCGGCGCTGCCTGCAACTGGCGCGCTGCGGACAAGCGGGCGCCAAGCCCAACCCCATGGTCGGCGCAGTGATCGTAGCTCCCGGCGGGCGCATCATCGGCGAGGGCTACCATAAGCGCTGTGGCGAGGGCCACGCCGAGGTCAACGCCTTTGCCTCGGTGAGGGCCGAGGACGAAACGCTGCTGAGAGAGAGTACGATCTACGTCTCGCTGGAGCCGTGCAGCCACTATGGCAAGACACCACCCTGTGCCGACCTGATCGTCAGCAAGGGCGTGAGGCGTGTGGTCTGCGGCTGCGTCGATCCCTTCGCCAAGGTGCAGGGTCGCGGCATCGAGCGGATGCGAGCGGCTGGCATCGAGGTGGTGGTGGGCGTGATGGAGCGCGCGTGCAGGGAGATCAACAAGCGTTTCTTCACCTACAACACGCTTCAGCGGCCCTATATCACGTTGAAATGGGCCCAAACCGCCGATGGGCTCTTGGGGGCAGAGGGACGGCGGACACCGATCTCCTCGCCTTTCACCCTGATGCTGGTACACCAGTTGCGCAGCGAAAGTGATGCCATCCTCGTCGGTCATACGACCTGGGCGGTGGATGCGCCGAGCTTGACGGTGCGTGAGTGGGCTGGACCCGACCCCGAACGTATCGTCCTGGGCCACGGACTGGAGGGTACGCTCCCTGAGGGCTATCTTCCGTTTGACAGTATCGACGCCGTGCTACGCCATCTCTATGAGGAGAAGAAGCAGTCGCTGCTCGTGGAGGGTGGAGCAAGGACGCTGCAGTCCTTCCTCGACGCTGGTCTGTGGGACGAACTACGCATCGAGACCGCGCCTTTCTGTCTCGGAGAGGGCGTGCGTGCGCCCCAGTTGCCTGGAGGGGTGCGCCTGGTGCGCCAGGAGGAGTACGACGGACGCACGATTCAATTCTACGAACGCAACGGCCAATAATCTTGTTTTATACTAAGGAACGCAACATTCAATGAACATGGAAGACAGATTGTCGGATACTGACGACTACCGTCGCGACCATTTTGTCCGCATTATTGAGCGGGCAGTGGAGAAAATGACGCTCAAGGAACTGGAGGCCGTGGCCTACGACCTTTTCACCAAGGGCTATCTAGAGGACTACTGATCCTTCAGGTAGCCCCGGCCATCCCTTGCTCCTGAACAGCCATTGTTTCTTTCTCACCCTTGTTTAAATGAGGGTGAGCCTTGCCAGCCTTGCTCTTTGTGCAGGTGTGGCTTTGCCATAGGGCTCATAGCACGTTGCGGCAGATTTTTTGCCCAATGGGTTGCTTATGGCGACAGATAAAAAGCCGAAGCGGATCAAAGTGTTCCAAATTCAAGAATTTGAACAAGAAAACTCTTTTTTGCCCCTTTTCCCCTTGTTTCTCCACTCTTTATTCTTTCGAGAGTTTAATCCGCTTAATTTCCTTTCCGTGTTTTAGTCATTTTCTTTCCATTTTCCGCATTTTAGTAATTTGTGGCATTTCTAGAAATATGTGCTGAAAGGAGAATTCTAAACAAACTGGCATATGGCGGATTTGCCTGTGTCGAGGGAAATGCCTACTTTTGTAGCCATTACAGACGATGAGCTTTTGTATGACAGGAGAAAGAATTGTAAATATTGAGTACATTCCGGCCATCAGTTATGTGCTGGCCCGCAATGGCAAGAAATGCATTCAGCGCGTGGAAGTGGTCAACGACAGCGAGGAGGATTGGCAGAAAGTGGTCCTCACACTGGCGGGAGACCATGTGGCGGGCTGCGAGCGCACGTTTGACGTGCTGCCTGCGGGCCAATCGGTAGAGATCACCGACCTCGACCTGCAGCCCCAGTTGGAGTCGCTGCGCCATCTTTCGGAGAGCGTGGAGACTACTTTCACCCTGACGCTGACGGTCGATGGCGAGGAAATGGAGGTCCAGGACCACGTCCTCCGCATCCTCACGGTCAATGAGTGGCCGGGTGTGGGTATCTCGCCAGAACTGATCGCCGCCTTCGTCACGCCCAATGCGCCGGAACTCCAGCCCGTGCTGGTCAGTGCCGCCCGTAAACTGGAGGAACTCACGGGCGATGCTGCCCTCGACGAGTATCAGCAGCAGAAGCCCAACCGCGTTCGCGCCCAGTGTGCCGCCATCTTCCAGGCTATCCGCGACTTGGGCATCGTCTATGCAGCCCCACCCGCCAGTTTTGAGGAGAAGGGGCAGCGCGTGCGTCTTGCCCAGCAGGTGCTGAAAGAGAAGTTGGGCACCTGTCTGGACCTCACCGTACTACTCGCCTCGGCCTTGGAGGCTGCTGGCCTCCACCCGCTTGTGGTTATCAAGAAGGGCCACGCCTTCGTGGGCTGCTGGCTCATCGACAACTATTATCAGCAGACCACGTCCGACGACGCTGCCTTCCTCTCCAAGGCGATGAGCGACGGCGTCAACGAGATGGTGCTCCTCGAAAGCATCGACCTGACGAGTTCGGCCGACGTGAGTTTCGAGGACGCCGTGGCCAATGCCGAGCGCTACGTCACCGCCGAGGCCGACAGTATCGTCTGCTTCGTCGATGTCTATTGTTGCCGCGTCAACCATATCCTGCCACTCCCCACGGAGGGCGAGACGGTGGAAACGGAGGGCGTGGGGCATGGCGACACCACATCATGGGTGCGCCAGCAGCAGACCATCGAGGATGAAGTGCAGGCGCAGCCCAAAGTGCTCACGCGCACGCAGATCTGGGAGCGCAAGCTCCTCGACTTCTCCCTCCGCAACAACCTCCTCAACATGCGCATCGGACAAAAGGTGATACCCTTTGTCTCTTATCATATCGACACGCTCGAAAACCAGCTGCAGGATGGTGCCGACATCGAACTCGTTGGCAAGCCCGCAGGGGTCAGTACGCAGCCCAACGGCTGGGGTATCTATGATAGCATCAGCTACAAGAAGGATCTGGGCGAACTGGCCGATGCCAGTCTGCGTCGCAAGCGACTGGTCTCCTACCTTGACGATGAAGCGTTGGAACTCTCGCAGCGACGCTTGTTCCGCGAGTCGCGCACGGCGCTGGAGGAGAATGGTGCCAACACGCTCTTTCTCGTTCTCGGACTGCTCAAATGGTACGAGACGGACCGGAGCGAGCGGCCCCGTTACGCCCCGCTGCTGCTCCTGCCGGTGAAGTTGGTTCGCAAGGGGGCCAACCGCTATGTGATCCGGACGCGTGAGGAAGACCCCATCTTCAACACCACGCTGACGGAGATGCTGCGCCAGCAGTTTGAGGTGAACATGCCCGACTTCGACACGCTGCCTGCCGACGACCACGGCATTGACGTGAGACGTGTCCTCGCCATGGTGCGCGGAGCCATCAAGACGCAGAAGCGCTGGGACGTGGTGGAGGAATGTATGCTCGGCCTCTTCTCGTTCTCGAAGTTTGTGATGTGGAACGACATTCACAACAACTGCGAGAAGATGGAGCGCAACCCCATCATCCAGTCGCTCATCGCCAAGCGCCTCAAGCTCCATCAGCCTAAGCGCCACCTTGTCAACGTGCGCCTCAGCGACCAGAAGGATCCGCCCAACTATTCCGCCGTACCGCTGCCCGCCGACTCGTCGCAGCTCGAGGCCATCCTCATGTCGGGCGTGGACCGCAGCTTCATCCTCTATGGTCCGCCGGGAACGGGCAAGAGCCAGACCATCACCAACATGATTGCCAATGCCCTCTACAAAGGCAAGCGCGTGCTCTTCGTGGCCGAGAAGATGGCGGCTCTGCAGGTAGTGGAGAATCGCCTGCGCAAGATGCAGCTCCACCCGTTCTGCCTCGAGATGCACTCCAACAAGATGACCAAGAGCCACTTGCTACGCCAGCTTCAGGAGGCCCTGGACGTGACCCGCATCAAGGAGCCAGAGGAGTATATGGAGGAGAGCCGACAGCTTTTCCGCCAGCGCCGTCGCCTCGCCCTTTACGTGGAGCGACTGTATCACCGTCCGCAGAGGTGGGGGGTGTCGCTCTATGAGTGTATCACCCGCATCACGGCAGTGGAAAGCGAACCTATTGCGCCGGGCGACTTCTACATAAAGCACTTCTCCATAGATCAGTTTATGCAGGACCTGGAGGAAATACGCACGCTCGACACCGTCTTCGCCGTCAGCGGCCATCCTGCCACCCATCCGCTGCGCGCACTGACCATCACCTCTGCGTCGATGGAACTGGAGAAGCAGCTACGCGGACCGATGGAGGTGATACGGGAGAAGATAGGCGTCGTGAGCGAGGCCGTAGGACGCTTCAACGATGCGACGGATCGTCCCGTGGAGGAATCGACGCGGGGTATGGACTGGATTCTGATAGCCGCAGAGGCGCAGGAAAAGATAGAAAAAGACTATACGAGGGAGATCTTCGACCTCGACTACCACCAGGTGCGCGACGAATGGAGAAAGGCGTGCGCGAAATGGTGGCTGCCTCGCATGATGGGCAAACGGAGGGTGCTCAGCCAGCTCCGCGCCTACCGACCCGGGATGAGGGAGGAGGACGTCGAGCCTTTGTTTGACGCGCTCAGCAAATATCACGGACTGCTAAGTGAGCACACTACCGCAACCGCCCTGCCTTTCACTGACGAGGAGGTCGAGGCCATGCGCCTTGTGGCGACGCAGCTGAAGGAGATGGAGAAGATGGGGTGTACCCCCGACAACAACACGCTATCCTTCCTGGGAATGCATATCGACCAGTGGGCGGACCATCTCGACAGTGTGCGCAACTGGACCATCTGGTGCCAGCGCAAGCAGATGCTCCGCGACCATCATCTCGGCAACCTCGTCGAGGAGATTTGGGACAATCCCACTATGTCGATGGCAGAGATAGCCGACGCCTTCGCCAAGGGAGTCTATCAGCGGGTGGCCATGAATATCATCGACGAGAAGAAGCCGCTGAACCTCTTCGACGGACGACTTTTCGAGGAAGAGATACGAAAATACCGCGAGATAGCGTCTCGCTACGAAGTGCTCACGCAGAAGGAACTTTACTACAAGCTGGCTTCCACTATCCCGTCGGCTCAGGTCGAGGCGTCGAAATCCTCGGAACTGGGCATTCTCAAGCGCTATATAGCCAGTGGAGGACGCGGGGCAAGCATCCGCAAGATCATCGACCAAATACCCACGCTGCTGCCGCGCCTCTGCCCCTGTATGCTCATGAGCCCGATGAGCGTGGCACAGTTTCTCGACCTCGACCAGCCGCCCTTCGATCTCGTGATCTTCGACGAGGCCTCGCAGATGCCGACCTCCGAGGCTGTGGGAGCGATAGCGCGCGGAAAGTCGCTCGTGGTAGTGGGAGACCCGAAGCAGATGCCGCCGACGAGTTTCTTCCAGATGCAGCAGACGGACGAGAGCCAAGCTGAGAACGACGACATGGAGTCGATCCTCGATGATTGTATCACGCTTTCCATGGCCTCGCGCTACCTCAGCTGGCACTACCGAAGCCGTCACGAGTCGCTCATCGCCTTCAGCAACAACCAATACTACGACGGCAAACTCTACACCTTCCCTTCGGTGGACAACCGCACATCGAAGGTGAGCTTCATCCCCGTGGATGGCGTCTATGACTACGGACGCACGCGCAGCAATCGCGCCGAGGCAGAGGCCATCAGTCGCAAGGTGGTGAGCATCCTCCAGGACTATATAAAACATCCCTCCCATCCACGCCGCTCCATCGGTATCGTCGCCTTCTCTAAGGTGCAGCAGGGACTCATAGAGGATATTCTCACCGAGATGTTGGCGAAAAATCCAGAGATGGAGCAGTTGGCCTATGACGCCGAGGAACCGATCTTCATCAAGAATTTGGAGAACGTGCAGGGTGACGAACGCGACATCATTCTCTTCAGCGTGGGCTACGGTCCGGACAAGCGGGGGAAGGTGTCGATGAACTTCGGACCGCTCAACAACCAAGGAGGTGAGCGACGCCTCAATGTGGCCGTGAGCCGCGCGCGCTACGAGATGATTGTCTTCTCGACGTTGCAGCCCGAGATGATCGACCTGCGGAGAACGCAGGCCGCGGGCGTGGTGGGACTAAAACGCTTCCTGGAGTATGCGAAGACGGGACGCCTGGCCCTACAGGCCGAAGCGCTGGAGACGGGCAATGAGGAGACGGCCAATGACGCCGTCACCCAGAAAGTGGCCCGGATGCTGCAGGATCGGGGCTACCAGGTCGATCTGTATGTGGGACGCTCGGCCTTCAAGGTCGATATTGCCGTGCGCAATCCGCACGACGAGGGAAGCTACCTCTGTGGCATTCTCTGCGACAACCCGAAATATTATGTCACGAAGACCGTGCGCGACCGCGAAATCTGTCGTCCCGAGGTGCTTCGCCATCTGGGCTGGAAGCTGCTTCGCCTTTGGAGCGTGGACTGGTTCCTCAACCCCGAGGCGACCTTCGAACGTCTGTGTCAGGCCCTGGAAGCGTTGTTGAAGGAGGCTGACGACGACGGCGACCTGTTCTCGCCCTATGAGACCAAGGAGCAGCCGCAAGAGCAAAAGCATTCCGCCACGTTTAACATCTCGGCGGAGGAGATCATCTACCCCGAGGACGAATCGCTGCTGGAGACTTACGAGGTGGCTGAGATAAACCATCTCGTCGGCGTGGGTGGCCTCGAGGTCTTGCTTCTCAATGGCCGACGCGCCACTATGGGCGTGAAGGAGATCGTGAGGGTGGAGCAGCCCATCCGTCTCAGCTACCTCGCCAAGCGCATCGCAAAGGAGTGGAAAATACCACGTGTCACGATCCGTCTCACCGACTGGGTGCGGCATGCGGCCTTGGGATGCTATTTCGATAAGGGAGACTCTGAGACCAATCCCACGGTCTGGACCTCTGAGGACCGGCTGAGAGGATGGAATAAATACCGCAAGGCCAGCGGGCGCGAGATAGAAGAGATACCACCCTGCGAGATCGGCAATTGTATCGCCTATCTTGTCCAACAGCAGGGTACCATCCCAAGCAGCGAACTGAAACGCGTGGTGGCCCACCAGTTTGGTTTCCCCCGCGTGGGACAGAAGGTGGACAAGTATTTGGAGGAGTGCATCCAACTGATGATCGCCAACGAGAAACTGCGAGAGGACAACGGCATGGTCAGCTGCTAAGCAGATGGCCTTGCAGCTGTTCTGTGTTCCTCAAGATCATGTTCCACAAAAGTAAAAAATCAATAGTAAATAATAAGATGAGAAGAAAGACAACCTTCCTGCTTAGCCTGTTGCTGACGATCGCCCTGGGCGTGTCGGCCCAGACTTCCGAGCCGCGCCACGAGATTCTCCTGGAGACCGACAGCGGCAATGTGCGCATCGTGCTCTACAACGAGACGCCGCAGCACCGTGACAATATCCTCAGACTGGTGGAGGCTCATGCCTACGACGGCGTGCTTTTCCATCGTGTCATCAGCAATTTCATGGTGCAGACGGGCGACCTCGGCAGCATCGGTGCGCCGCAGGGCAAGCTCCTCGGCGACACACCGGAGAAATACTCCGTTCCGGCCGAGATCCGATTCCCGCAACTGTTTCATAAGCGCGGGGCCGTGGCAGCAGCCCGCGAGGGCGACGATGTCAATCCGGAGCGCCGCTCTTCGGCCACACAGTTTTATATTGTCTGGGGACGCCAGTGGGACGATGCGTCGCTCGACAAACTGCAGCAGCGCATAGACCAGATGACGCAGGGGACAGTGAAACTCACGCCGGAGATCCGCGAGGTCTATAAGACGCTTGGCGGCACACCCCACCTCGACGGCTCTTATACGGTCTTTGGCGAGGTCGTGGAGGGACTGGAGGTCGTGGAACGTATCGAGAAGGCTGCCACCGATGACCACGACCGCCCGCTGAAGGATATCCGTGTAGTCCGGGCCACCGTAGTGAAATAGTCCGACGACCATCTCTCACCAAAGACGACATTCATGAAAACAAAGATCTTTTCTTTTCTGTTCCTCCTGATGGCGGCCACGCTGACGGTCCATGCGCAAAGCGACGTGGTGAGTCTGGCACAGGCCGTGCGTATCTTTCAGAATCCCAGGCAACAATCCGCCAACGACTTGCTCACGAAGCAGGGCTACCAGTACAAGGGCGTCTCGACGGCCTTTGGCAAGGAATACACCTGGGTGAAGAACATGGACCTGACCAAGGACGGCCTGCCCACGAAGTTTGCCAAAGGCAACTCCTCCCTCATCCTCCTCGACGCCAACGGCAAGTCCTTGTATCTCTGCATCTTCAACGCTGCTTGCTACAAGCAGTTTCAGCAGCAGGCCGTGCAGATGGGGTATAAGGCCGACAAGGCCGACGGCAAGAGCAGCACGCTCTTCTACATGAAGGACGATGCGCCGACCATCACCTTCATGCAGCTGGAGAAGCCCATGCCCTATTGCATCATCATCACGGAGTAGCTTCGGGATCTGCTGCCTCCGTTCCACCCAAAGATCGTACGTAGTCGAAGAGTCGCTTGTAGCACGGATGGCGGCAGAGCGTGGCAGGGTCGCCCAGAATCATGAGTTTCATCCGCGCACGGGTGATGGCGACGTTCATTCGGCGCAGGTCGCGGAGGAAGCCGATCTGGCCTTCGGCATTGCTACGCACCAAGGAGATGAGGATCACGTCGCGCTCCTGGCCCTGAAAACCGTCCACTGTATTGACTGAGAGGAGGTGGCGGAAGGGTTTGAAGAAGGCGTCCTTCTTGATCAGCGCGCGGAGGTACTGTACCTGTGCACGATAAGGAGAGATGACGCCCACGTCGATCTGCTCGTCGAGCACGCGTCGCTTGCCGATCTTCACAAAATAGCGGCGCAGCACGTCGAGGGTGAGTTCTGCCTCGCGCTTGTTCACCCGCCCGAAACTGTTGCCGACAAACTCCTCGCCACCTTCTCCCGCCTCGCCCTCTACGGCTATCCAGTCTATTGGGATGTCATAGTCGAGAATGCCACGGTGGCTCACTTGTGGTGCGCCCACCACTTCGCCGTGGTAGAACCAGTCGGAGGAGAAGCGCATGATCTCCTCGTTCATCCGGTACTGCACCTTCAGCAGCGTCACTACTGCGGGCTTCCGCTCTACGATGCGCTCCATGAGAGTCTTGCCTAGTCCGCCCTTGAGTGCGGCCATACTTTTCACGGTGGGTGGCAACTGGCAGTGGTCACCAGCCAGTATCACCCGTGAGGCTCGTCGGATGGCAATCCAGCATGCGGCCTCCAAGGCTTGCGCTGCCTCGTCGATGAAGAGCGTGTTGAACTTCTGACCTTGCATCAGCCGGTTGTTGGACCCCACCAGGGTCGAGGCGATGACACGTGCCTCGTTGAAGAGCTCACTATTGATGCGTAGTTCCAGTTCTGTGGCGCGGCTCTTCAGCCTTTCGAGTTTCTGGTGGTAGTTTTCCGAACCGCCTCGCCGACGCTGTGCCCGCAGTTCGCGTATAGACTTGCGTATGGCCCAAAGCTGGGGATAATCGGGGTGGGCCTCGAAGCGTCGCTCATAGGTGAACCCCAGCATCTTATCGTTGACGCGCGAGGGATTACCAATGCGCAGTACGGGAATGCCTCTATCGACCAGTTTCTCCGAGATCCAGTCCACCGCCATGTTGCTCTGTGCGCACACCAGCACCTGGCTCTCGCGCATCAGTGTCTCGTTGATGGCCTCGACGAGCGTCGTCGTCTTTCCTGTGCCTGGAGGGCCGTGGACGACCATCACGTCCTTGGCGCGTACTACCTCGCTGACGGCTTGCTCCTGGGCGCCGTTGAGCCACGGCAGGCGCACTGGACCGAAACCATAGGTCTGTGCTGGCTGGGGACCGTAGAAGAGGTCGCGCAGGTAGGCCAGGCGATTGCCTTTTGCCGAGATCACGCGGTCGAGGGCGTCGAGCATCTCGCGATAGCTCGTCTCGTCAAACGAGAGTTGGCAACCGATCTTCTGTCCGCCGTCGGACTGAAGATCGAGTAGCGGAGCGCTATCGGGGACGACCACTACCATCCGCTCGCCATCGGCGTAGGAGACGGTGCCCGTGAAGGAAAAGGAATGGAGTTTGCCCTCGGTGGTTTGGCGGAAGAAAACTACGGGTTTGCCAAACTCAAAATTGTGCTCTATGTCCAAGTCTTGCTCTCTGTACACCTCCACCACGCGTTGGTTGAGGCTATTATAGTAGTTTTTGCCCACACGCAGAGGAAACCATGCGTCGCCGCGTTTCACCTTGCGCTGCATTCCCACGACCTCCGTCTGTTTGCGGAAAGCTTCTTTCTCAGCGTAATATTCCATCTGCAGCAGCAGTTTTTGCCGCTGGAGGGCTTGTTGGGCGTTCTCGTTGATTGTCATTGCTCGTTCACTCTTATCCTTGGTCGTTAGTTCACTCTTATCCTGTGAGTATATGATTTTTCAGTTTGCAAATATCGTGAAAAATGGTGAGAGAACCAAATAAAATGCGTACTTTTGCGCCATGGACATCCGCTTGCACCATCTTTCCATCGGCTATCGCCGTGGTCCCGTCGTGGCCCGTGGTATTAACATTACTATCCTCGGAGGTCGCCTGACTTGTCTCATCGGCGACAATGGCATTGGTAAATCGACACTCCTGCGCACCCTGTCGGGCTTTCAGCCGAAGGTGGGCGGAGAGATTTGGCTGGGTAGCCGCGAAGCTGATAGTCTCTCGCAGCGCGAGCGATCACGGATTATTTCCATCGTTCTCACCCAGCGGCCCGAAATGGGTGGACTCACCGTCCACGACCTCGTCGGCATGGGACGCAGTCCTTATACGGGCTTTTGGGGCAACCTTGCTGCCCGCGATGAGCTGGCCGTGCGCCAAAGTCTTGTCGAGACGGGGGCTTGGCCGCTTCGTGACCGTAAGATCGACTCGCTGAGCGACGGTGAGTGTCAGAAGGTGATGATTGCTCGCGCCTTGGCTCAGGAGACCCCCATCATTCTTCTCGACGAGCCGACGGCCTTCCTCGACTTCCACAGTCGCATCGACACGCTCCGGCTGCTCTCGCGCTTGGCCCACACCATGGGCAAGACTATCCTCCTTTCTACCCACGACCTCCAGTTGGCTGCCGAGTTGGCTGACCTCCTTCTTCTTCTTTCTCCCGACGGCCTTCGTCCTGTCGATCCCGCTACGATCAGCCAGGATATCCGTCAGCGGATCCAAGATTAGGTGGCGGGCATCATCTCCTTGGTGAGCACGCTCTCCAATTGCTCTGCCGAGAGGCGCAGCTGAAATTCTCCCTTGATAGCCACGCTGATACGTCCCGTCTCCTCGGAGACGACGATGGCTATGGCGTCGGAGTCCTGCGAGATACCCATGGCGGCACGGTGGCGCAGTCCCAGTTCCTTGGGAATGTCCTGGTTGTGACTCACGGGAAGGATGCAACCAGCGGCCCGGATGCGCTTCTTCGTAATCACCATCGCACCGTCGTGGAGGGGTGAGTTCTTGAAGAAGATGTTCTCGATGAGGCGCTGGTTGATGCGCGCGTCGATATAGTCGCCTGTGTCGCAGATGTCGCTGAGCGAGATGCCCCGCTCGATGACGATCAGCGCGCCCACCTTGCCACGGCTCATGCTCATACAGGCCATCACGATGGGCATGATGGCCTCCTTGTCCGCCTTTTCTTCATCCTTGCTACTGAAAAAGATGCGCAGCACGCTCTGCACCTGGCGGCGTGCGCCGAGATTGTAGAGGAAGTGGCGTATTTCCTCTTGGAAGAGGACGATGATGCCGATGACACCGACGGAGACGAGCTTGTCCATGATGCTGCCCAGAAGACGCATCTCCAGCACCTGGCTCACGAAGAGCCAGACGAGGACAAAGACCATGATGCCGATGAACACATTGAGCGATCGCGATTCCTTCATCACCCGGTAGAGATAGTAGAGCATCAGGGCGACAAGGAGAATGTCGATTACGTCTTTGATTCCAAATTCAAAAAACATGACTGTGTCTGGGTGTTGGTGGGGGATTGGCGAGAATTCTCTCTATTGCAGCCTCGGTACTATTTCTTCGATCCAGCCTGGTAGCAGCCGAAGAGGCGCACCGCCTCCGCTGCCGCCTTGACGTCGTGGACGCGGAGGATGGAGGCGCCGTTCATCAGGGCCAGCGTATTGACAACGGTCGTGCCGTTGAGGCTGCCGTCGGGATTGGTGCCCAGCGGCTGGAATATCATCCGCTTGCGACTCATGCCAGCGAGGATGGGGAGGCCGAGAGTACTCAGACGGTTCATCTCGCGGAGCACGTCGTAGTTTTGCTCCTGCGTCTTGCCGAAACCGAACCCAGGATCGAGGATGATATCCTTTTGTCCTAGATCGCGGAGCTGCTGCACCTCGCGTGCCATAGCCAAGAGCATGTCGTGGATGGTGGGCTTTACCGACATGAGGATGTAGGGTACGCCCAAGGCTGCCACCGTGCGGAAAATGGCAGGATATTCGTCGGTCGTCTGCTCCAGCGGCGTATCGACCACGCCCGTGATGCCACCCTCGCTCACGTCGTTGATGATGTCGGCTCCCATCTCCTCTACTACCATTCGTGCCACGTTGGGACGGTAGGTATCGACCGAGAGAATGGCCTCGGGCTGCTCGCGGCGCACGATGGGCAGGGCGAAGCGCAAGCGGCGCATCTCCTCCTCCTCCGGCCCCTCCACGCCGCCTGGGCGGGTGGAGAAGCCACCCACGTCGATCATGGTGCCGCCCTCCTCGATGATTTGGTTGGCACGGCGGGCGATGCTCTCCTCGGTCTGTACGCGCGACCCGGCGAAAAACGAGTCGGGCGTGCAGTTGAGGATTCCCATGACCTGCGGTTCACGAAGGCTGACGAGCCGCCCCTTCACTTGTATTGTATATTCCATGTGTCAGTACTTTTTTGCAACAGCCGACAAAAGTAGATAATTAATTTGAATTTGCAAAATAATCGGTGATAATTTGCGGGTTTGAGCTTTTAGCATTACTTTTGCAGTGGGGAAGGATACAGGAGGATGGTGAACCCGTCGGGCGCAGCTATTGCCTGTGCCACCGCGCCCCGTATCGTTTTTATCATCTGCAAGATTATGGACATCAAAGAACTTTACGCACTATATCGTCGCTGCTCCTGCGTGACGACCGATAGCCGCCATTGCCCAGAGAACAGTCTCTTCATCGCGCTCAAGGGCGCATCCTTCGACGGCAATCGTTTTGCCGCCCAGGCTTTGGAGAAGGGCTGTAGCTATGCCGTGGTTGATGAACCGCAATATGCCGTGGCTGGCGACGCACGCTATATCGTCGTGACTGATGCGCTGACCACCTATAAGGAACTGGCCCGTGAGCATCGCCGCCAGTTTGACATTCCTGTCATCGGCATCACGGGTACGAATGGTAAGACCACAACCAAGGAACTGGTTTCCGCGGTCTTGGCCAAAAAATACCGTGTGCTCCACACCGAGGCCAACTACAACAACGATGTAGGCGTGCCGCGTACGCTGCTTCAGATCACGCCTGAACATGAGATAGCGGTCGTGGAGATGGGAGCCTCCCATCCGGGCGACATACAGCAGCTTGTGGATTATGTTGAGCCGACCTGTGGCGTGATTACCAATGTCGGCCGTGCCCATCTGGAGGGCTTCGGGTCCTTCGAGGGTGTAAAACGGACGAAAGGTGAACTCTATGATTTCATGCGGGCCCATGGCGCCCTGCTCTTTCTCAACGAGAGCGATGCCGACCTGATGGAGATGGCTGCCGAACGTCAGTTTGACCGCGTCGTCACCTATGGCACGGACTCTACCGCCGACATCCGTGGCACACTGATCTCCTGTGCCCCCTTCCTCCATTTCTCTTTCCAGGCCGCCGCGGCCCTCACACCGCAGCCATTGGAGGTGCGGTCTCAGCTCATCGGATCTTACAACATGAGCAATATGCTCGCCGCCATTGCCATTGGTCTCCATTTCGGCGTGTCGCCACAGGACGCAGCCCAGGCCCTGGAGGACTATCAGCCGAGCAACAACCGGTCGCAGCTGACCGTGACCGACCGCAACCGCCTCATAGTGGATGCTTACAATGCCAACCCGTCGAGTATGGCGGCGGCAATAGAGAATTTCCGTCTCACCGAGGCCGACCACAAAATGGCTATTCTCGGTGATATGCGCGAACTTGGCGAGGCCTCTGCCGAAGAGCACCAGCGCATTGTGGACCTCCTGGAGCGCGACGGCTTCCAAGACGTGTGGCTCGTGGGTCCCGAGTTTGCTGCCACCAACACTGCTTACCGCACCTTCCCCGATGTTGAGGCCGTGCGGCGTGCCATTGCCGAGGAGCAGCCATCGGGACGCACCATTCTCATCAAAGGCAGCAACGGTATCCGTCTCTTCGAGTTGCCTGCATTGCTGTAAAGGGTCAAGAGGCCGTGCCAACATCGTTAGCACGGCCTCTTGACTGTTTTTACTTTATGACAACCAACTCAAATCGATCAAACAGAGAAAATTTCCATTAACAATCCCGTAACTATTCAGCAATAGTGTAGGCACGCACCTCCTACCATCCTATAACGACAGG
>ERZ780077.324-NODE-324-length-17410-cov-4.66413_pt1 | contig 17410 bp, 19 predicted proteins | sample MGYA00511576_ERZ780077 | MGnify/ENA primary metagenome ERZ780077 (study PRJEB29588, sample SAMEA2149030) | human gut metagenome | biome: human gut; feature: human-associated habitat; material: faeces | place: Denmark | collected 2008/2010 ...
ATCATTTGATTTTATATTTCCGATGTTATCACATCCATACCAAGTTGATAATGTATATTTATCAGTAATAATAGTTGACCAATCACAATTATGGTTTACCGAACTCGCAGATTTAATATATACTTGTTTTCCATCTATATTCTTTTTTAAACAAGATTTTAAACTATTGCATACGTCTTCTTTTAAAACTTTTCTTGTTTCTCCCTTTTTTTCTAAATAAATATTTTCTTTACTATCTACAACTCTAGAATATGAAACCGGCTCTTTATATTCCCCGTCAGTCAAAACCGTCCTATATGCTGAAGATAATTCTAATAATGTACACCCCATTGTTAATCCACCTAATGAAAGTGCATGTAAATTTTTATCATATTTTTCATTTATAGAATTTATACCTAAATCTTTTAAAAATTCATATGATGTACCTATTCCTATATCTTGCATAACTTTTACTTTTATAACATTGGTACCACTTTTAATAGCCTCTTCTATAGTCATTTCACCCTTAAAACCGTTATAATAATTTGAAGGTATATAATTACCAGTTTTTATTGGCTCGTCAATATATTTGCTATCTAGGGTTATAACGCCTTTTTCTAAACCACATGCGTATACAGAAAGTATTGATAGCATTCCTCCAGGTTGTGATAATCTTTCAGTAGCTCTATTCTTGTTTGTAACGACATTATCATTATAATTTGGTTCACCAAAGGTAATAACTCTATTATCTTTATTTCTGCCACCAATAATAGCAACAATTGTTCCTGTATTGTTATCTAATATAACTGTTGCAGATTCTGCATTATTTAAAAACTTATCATAACTGTTATATACTTCTTCTAATTTATTTTGTATATTAATGTCTTCACACGTATATATTTTATACCCTCTTGTTACTAATATATTCTCAGCCTCATCTTCACTTACATTTTCTTTTTCTTTTATATCATTTATTACATCATCTAAAACTAAAGCAAGATAATATGATCTAACATTATCAAAAAATGCTGTGTCACCATAATTTATCGATGCAATTTCGTTTCCATTTTTATCATAAATATATGTATTCTTTTTTATATCTTCTTTTATTTCCTCTGCATAACAACCTACTAAAACAACAATACCGCCTTGTTTTTTTGCTCTACTTAGATATTGTCTAGTTTTTCTTGTAGACATATTTGTTACAGAACATGAATTTACAACATAGATATCTGCTTTTTTATCAAAATCTACTATATCGTATCCTTTATCTTTAAATTCTTTTTTCATAATATCTGTTTCGTACTGATTTACTTTACAACCAAGTGTATAAAATGCTACTCTCATCATTTCCCCTTCTTTAACTATTTTCTATCAATTGTTATTACTTTCCTCCACTAACAAATGAATTCTAAAGCAATATCAGGATGTGCAAATTTTCCTCCGTCATATTTTCCTCTTTTACTTACAAAACCTTTAGCATTTGTAATGCTTACCCATCTTGAAGGACTCATTGTAAACGAATTATTAGCCGAATCATTTTTAAACTCGCGAGATTTAGCTAGTTTAAAATCTTCATTAAAAAGTTCCTCCCATAATGAATAAAAATCAAATGAACTTTTATTGCTCATCCACTTAATAACAACATCTCCTGGATTATCAGGATTTTTATATCTTGCCAAATCTGTTAGTGAAATATAATCTATATTATTAATTCTCATTACATTTATTAAATTATCTTTTACATTCATTTTAGTTGTAATCTTATTATTAATATATTATCCTTCCTTTCCATTTTCAATAATTTCTTTTAGATACTATTTTAGTATTTCTTTCATTATTTTATATACTGCTTTTTCTGTATTTTTGTATTGAAAGCATATTCCCCTATTATCTGCATAGTTTACTATTTTTATAAATCCATAGTACACTTTTATTGTTATTACATCATTTTTTATCTTTTATATACCTATTAATAGTAACTTTTTATTGCCATATTACCAATTATCTTTAACTATATTTTTTATTATTTAAAACAATCTTTCCACTTTTAGTATATCTTAAAATTTTTCCAATTTTTATTTTGCCACATCTTTTAAAAGATATTATATCTCCTTCTTTTACCGTATAGGCTACAAAAAACATTGAATGTGAATTTACGTATAAATCTCCATTTTGAATTTTTTGCTTTGCTTCATTTCTACTAAGAAAAAAAACTTCCGCAAGTATAACATCAACTCTAAGAGATGGCACAGTTACTTCAATATTCTTTAAACTTACTTTTATTTCTTTTACTTCATCTGAATATGTATCAAGAGATTTTAATTCTATATCAGATTTTGCAACTTTGCTTAAGTTATTATATATAAATTGTTCATTTTGTGTAATTATGTAAAATATTTAAAAATATTGACTTTTATTTCATCGTTTGATATAATACCAACAATACAAATGTAAAATTCTATTTTGATTATAAAAGGAGAAAATAATTATGAGTAATACTTTATGTTTCAACGCTAACCCAAAATATTCTCTTACAGAGTCTATCTTATTTGCTGTAACAAATCTATCGGAAATTTCTAATCTTGATAGAATTTTGGTTAGAATTGATGGCAAAAACTATGAGATAAACCGTGATGATAAGATTACAGATATAATGGAAAATTGGTGTAGAATAAAATTTGATATTGAAGACGAAATAAATTTACCTTTCAAGGATGATAATTGTAAATTTCATTTTTACGCCACACTTCTAAATAAAGATTATTTTGCTATGGCTTTATATACAATTAACTTTGCAATTAATGTTGATAAATATATCAAAGAAAATGGTAATATATCAAGCTTTGAATTCTATGAAATGGAAAAACATTATATCCGACTTTACCCTTCATCCCCAACAACATATTCAGTATTGCCTTTTTTTATGGCTATAAATGAAACTGAAGAACTTTTAAAAGAATGCATGACATATTCTAATAAAATTGAAAATTATCATTGTCCAAGTAGATTTGGACTCTAAGTTATAACCAGTTTAGAAATTATCTAAACTGGTTTCATTTTTAACTCGTTATAATATTTATTTAAAATTTCGTTTTGTCATCTTTAACGGATAGATTACAAATAAATTTGATATAATTTTAAAATAGAGGTGGATATATTATGACACTTATTGAAGCAACACGATTAAGGATTATTTCGTTACTAGAAAAAAAGCATTTTACACAAAGTGAATTATCAACAAGATCCTGTGTTTCAAAAACAACTATAAATGACTTTTTGAATAGAAAAAATTCTAATATTACATTAATAACTCTATTCCATCTTTGTAAAGGTTTAAATATTGATTTAGAAGAATTTTTTTCAGATAATATATTTGATAAAGTAGTCGATGATTAAAAATCCTATTTCCAAATTAATTTAGAAATAGGATTTTTCCATACATATATAAAAATAATAATTATGAAAACTGTTTAAAGTAAGTAATAACAATAATAAATACAACAGCAATAAGGTCTTTATTTATCATTCTTTTTAACTTTCTCAAATATTCTCTCCTTTGACAAAATTATTTCTATTTTTCATCATTACAACTTAATAATTTTTTATTTATTTTTAATATTTCTTGTAAGCTTAAAAACTCCATCCAAAATTACACTCTATATTTCTAATTTCCTAATTTAAAATTGATAAAGAATTTAGTAAAACTTTTCTACCTACAACTTCCAAAACTTACATGCGTTATAAATTAACCTCTATAGATATAAAATTTGCTATTATTATTCAATTAGTGAAAAGTTATAATTTTTTAAATTTTTAGGCAGTCAAAAAAATATTACAAAACCCATATATAAGTGAAGACTTAACAAATTAAATTTGCAAACCGACTAAAAAAAATATTAGTTTTAATAAGATTAAAGATTAATTTAAACCTTTTTGCTCTTTTATATTAATATATTTTATCTAACAAATTTAATGTAAGTTTTTTCGCCTCAAAATCATTTGATTTTATATTTCCGATGTTATCACATCCATACCAAGTTGATAATGTATATTTATCAGTAATAATAGTTGACCAATCACAATTATGGTTTACCGAACTCGCAGATTTAATATATACTTGTTTTCCATCTATATTCTTTTTTAAACAAGATTTTAAACTATTGCATACGTCTTCTTTTAAAACTTTTCTTGTTTCTCCCTTTTTTTCTAAATAAATATTTTCTTTACTATCTACAACTCTAGAATATGAAACCGGCTCTTTATATTCCCCGTCAGTCAAAACCGTCCTATATGCTGAAGATAATTCTAATAATGTACACCCCATTGTTAATCCACCTAATGAAAGTGCATGTAAATTTTTATCATATTTTTCATTTATAGAATTTATACCTAAATCTTTTAAAAATTCATATGATGTACCTATTCCTATATCTTGCATAACTTTTACTTTTATAACATTGGTACCACTTTTAATAGCCTCTTCTATAGTCATTTCACCCTTAAAACCGTTATAATAATTTGAAGGTATATAATTACCAGTTTTTATTGGCTCGTCAATATATTTGCTATCTAGGGTTATAACGCCTTTTTCTAAACCACATGCGTATACAGAAAGTATTGATAGCATTCCTCCAGGTTGTGATAATCTTTCAGTAGCTCTATTCTTGTTTGTAACGACATTATCATTATAATTTGGTTCACCAAAGGTAATAACTCTATTATCTTTATTTCTGCCACCAATAATAGCAACAATTGTTCCTGTATTGTTATCTAATATAACTGTTGCAGATTCTGCATTATTTAAAAACTTATCATAACTGTTATATACTTCTTCTAATTTATTTTGTATATTAATGTCTTCACACGTATATATTTTATACCCTCTTGTTACTAATATATTCTCAGCCTCATCTTCACTTACATTTTCTTTTTCTTTTATATCATTTATTACATCATCTAAAACTAAAGCAAGATAATATGATTTAACATTATGAAAAAATGCTGTGTCACCATAAGATATCGATGCAATTTCGTTTCCATTTTTATCATAAATACATGTATTCTTTTTTATATCTTCTTTTACATTTTCACTTTCTTCAGTTTTCATACTCTTAGATAGTATAAAAACTAAAAATATAGTTAAGCATATAAACAAAGTAGCAAGTACAATTTTTAGTATTATTTTGTTTTTCATATTATATTACACTCCTCCATTACATATTTTAATAATTTAGTATTTATTAAGAATTAACCTACTGTGTGAATATTCTTTTTTAAAGTTTTATTAAAAAGCCATGGACTAAATAAATCTCTAGTACTAAATACGGCTTTTAGTGTCCCTTTTTCCCCTTGGCCTAAAGTAAGTATATAATCCTCATTTTCTTTAGTTATACTATCTATATCCACAATATATTGTATTTCATCTGGGAAACTAAAGTAAGAAAATTTTACTTCCTGCCAATTCTTTCCACCATCTTTTGTTGCGTATATTATTGGAAAATTAACATCACTAGTATTATCTAAAATTAAAACTCCTGTATTTTCATCATACATACACAAATCTACCAAAGTATTAGCTGAATTATTTAAAGGAAGTTCTCTTTCTTCCCAAGTTTTTCCAGAATCATATGTCAAATACATTTTTTTACTCTCACCATAATATTTTGAATAATCAGTACCAAGTGCCACATATCCAAAATTTTTAGATGTAAATCCTATTACTCTTTTAGTTATATAATTCACAAACTTTCCATTCGTATCAATATTTGCTTGTTTCCAAGTAGTACCATTATCCAATGATATTTTTAATATTGGACTTCTACCATAAAAATATGCAATAGGTAAGCTCTCATTCTTTGACATAAACCAGCTATTTGGCGTAAGTGATAAAGAGTTATAGAATTCTAGAGTATCATCCATTTCCTCTTTAGATATATCTGCATTAATCCATGTTCTTCCATAATCTCTAGTAAATTTTAATTTACCTTTATTATCTATATAATAATCAGCTTCCATCATATAGTTAGGATTTCCTGATAGACTAGTATGGGTTGCACTAAAAACATATAAATATTGTTCTTCTGAAATCATACTTACTCCATCATTTAACCTAATTACTACATTAGTATTTCCATCACTTATACCACCTTTTCCAGCATCATAATCTTCTTTATTTAACACAGCCTTTTCTCCTGTCCTCATATCAAAAATTGGTTTTCCACTCTCTATTATTGTATTAGGCACATACCTAACAACATAACTAGTAAGATTACTTTTCTTAATTTGTTCTTTTAAAGGTATCTTTTTCATACAATTACTTATGTACTCTATATCGCTATTCTTATCATATTCAATAACAATTGGTAAATTATCATTAACTGGCAAATTATATGTCAATTTATTTTTTTTATATGTATATCCTACTCTTCCAACATACTGTTCATTTTCATCAAAAGCATTAAGTGATAAAGTAAATGATTTAATATTTCCTCTATTATTTACTCTTGCTTCAAAATATGCAACTGTATATTTATTTGTCATTCCATCCGATTTCTGTATAATATCTATCATCTTATCAAGGCCTTTTTTAGTTAAGTTATAACTGCCAAGACTATATGTATTTTCTCCATCTTTAATATTTTTAGGATGATATTTTTTATAATATTTTATACTAAAACAACAAAGTAATAAAACTATTATTACTAAAATACTTATTTTTAAGATTTTCTTTTTTAGTTTTTCTTTTCTTAACTTTTCTATTTCTTGAATTTTTTCATCAACTATTTTTTGTATATCAATATCTTCTTTTTTTCCTTTTTTGCAATTTAGTAACTCCGATACATCTAGTTCCAATATTTCAGCTAAAGACTTTAGTATTGTAATATCAGGAAAACTTAACCCTCTCTCCCATTTACTGACTGCTTTATCTGTTATATACAATTTTTCTGCCAATTGTTGTTGTGTCATTCCTTTTTCTTTTCTAATATTCATAATAAAGTTTCCAAAATTATTATTATCCATGCTTTACCATCACCGTTAAAATTATATCACTAGTTTAATATATTGTCTATCTACTGTTAGTTTAGTTGTCAAACTTCTTAAGATTTCAAGACTATTTTTAAATAATTAATGAATTTAACAATTCATATTACTACTAATTACTACTAATACAATTTTTCAATCCTGTTATAAAATAGAAAAAAGTAGAAAGTTTATAAAACAATATTATATTGTTTTATTGTATAATTAATTTAATATGATATAATTAGAATTGGGAGGTAAACGTAATATGAAAAAACAAAGCAAAATAATTATTTTAATTCTTTCTTCAATATTATTAATATTAATAATTATATTGGCTGCTCTAATAATTTCAAATAATTCTAACAAAACAAATATTTCTGAAACAAATAAAAATAGCAATATAGAAAAAATAGAAGATAAATCAACCGAACAGACTAGTAAAACAGAAAAAAAACAAGAAGAACCACCGCCAACATCAGAAGAAAAATTATATATAACATATGGCGATAAAATTATTACTGCATATAAATGCGATTATGATCTTGAAAGTGAACTTGCTAACCCATGGGAAGTAAAAGAAAAATTCGATAAAATATGGAATTCGATTGATTCTGACATTCTAACTTTTTCAAAGCGAGATGTAGTCGATGCCACATTACAATTCAGTAGATATGGCTATCCAAAAGATGACCTTGATTTTTTTATAGAAATTGAAATTTTTTTCTATGATACTGGGACAAATGGATTGTATAATGGTAATTCATATATAAAAAATGAAAATAAAAATAAAATTTTAAGAATTTCAGATGGAAATATTGGAAAAAATATTAAAGCATTTAAAATTAATAATACTTGGTATGCATATAAAGTAATTGTTACAGAATAGAAAAAATGATTGAAATTACATTTGTAAGATCAATCATTTTTCTATTATATTAATTTAAATAAAATGCAAGAATTATATATTTATTAATACTGGAATTCAAGAGTAACATAAACTCTGCATGTACCATCTCCGTATGCCGGATTAGTCTCCGTACCAATAAAATTACTCAAATCTTTACATCCATAATCAAAAAGATAGCCAACTTGATCAGAGACCGTCATCCAATCAGAAGTATATTCTGTGCTAGAATAAGAATATAAAATAAAATTATCTTTGCTTACATATTCATTTATTCCCTGAGACGTATCTATTACATGTTTGTTAAAATGAAATAAATAGATTTTTCTTACTAAAATCTATATACAACCATTTACATTCCAGGCATTCCTGTCCTTAGCTGTCCCCTTGTTTGTAGTCCTCCAATTCCATTTATTCCCTCTCTTGTATTAGACAAGATATTTGCCAAAGGAATATATTTATCTACCGGAGTATACGCTATAGTCTCCGCTACAATCAGTGGATCCATCATATCAATTAAAACTCTTTTAGGTGCACTGGCAAAATTTGCTCCTGCAGATACTATAGCCTCATAATAGCTTTGACAAGCGCCTGCAAATATAACTAAATTATCAAGATTATGTTCATAACGCCTTGCTTCTAATACACCTTGTACATAATACCTAGAATTTTTATAATTATCTATATTGTATATATCATTTCTTTTTTTCATAAAAGCATCATGTCCAGTAAGTATCAATATATTAGGTCTTATACGCTGCAGTAATGAATATACCTGTTTATATTGTTCATTTTCAGGTATATTATATACATATGCTGTTAAGCCCATTCTTTTATAATTTTTTTTACATTTTTCAGAATATTCAGAATCTCCGATCAATATGAAGTATAACTCCAGGCTTTTTCAACACTTCTTCTTTTTTATATATGTTAGGATTATCGTATGAATTTATTTGATCTCTTATAAAACTATTATAGTTATTATAATTGTTATACCCATTATATTTCTTGTTTATGTTAGTATAACATCTACTCATTCTTATATGTCTTGATTCTTCAATTTTTTTCATTCTTTTATCCATTTCATCTTTATTAATATGTTTCAAATCAAACATTGGTGCATCAGCCACAATTCTTACAGTAATTCCGAACTAAATCTACTATTTCATTTCTTATATTAACTACTCTAAACATAATATCAAAATTATATGATTTTCTTGCAACGATATCTCCAACCTTAAACGTTTCCATAAAAAAAACACCTCATACAATATTGTATTCCTACAACATGTAAAAAGTGATTTTTTCTTAATGATACATTACGTTATTAAGTAATCCATAAGAAAGAGCCATCATTATAACACTTGCCATTAAGACACCTAAAGTAATTGCAAGCATTGCTTTCTTTTTATTCATTCCAAGTACACTAGCAACTAAAGCACCTGTCCATGCACCAGTTCCAGGAAGTGGAATTCCAACAAATAGAACTAAAGCTATAAATTCTCCCTTTTCAAATTTGCTTTTATTTTTTTCTGCTTTTTTTTCTAGTTTTTCTACAACTCCTCTAAATAATTTTGTTTTTTTCATCCAATTAAATATTGGAGTTAAAAACATAAGAATAAAAGGAATTGGTAATAAATTTGCAACAATTGCAATCGGATAGGCAATAAAAGGACTTAAGTTTAATGCTCCAGCAGCAAGTAATCCTCCTCTTAATTCAAGTATTGGAAGCAAAGAAACAACAAAAACTATAATTTCTTTTCCCAAAGGTGTACTTGCAAATCCACCAAACATACCTAATATTCCATCTACTAATCCTTGAGCCATATTTTCTCTCCTTTTCAACCATGTAATATTATATTTAAAATATCTAAAAAAATCAATACATTTTAATATTTTTATCTATTATTTTACTAATATGTATATTTTTTATACTTGCACTATCTACTGTAACTCCTTCACCCATATTTGGATGACTATGAGAATATATTAAATCAACTATAAATAATGACACTAGTACTACACAAATTGGAATTATAATATAATTTGATATTTTGCCGAAAATTTTACTTAGTTTTGGCGCTAAAAGATAAACCACAGCACAACCACCTATGCCAAATACTATTGCACCTTCTAAACATACTCTTCCATTTATATTCACCAAATAATTACTATAATCCCACCATCTTACTCCTCTTGTTACTTCTAAGTACCAACTAGTAAAATATTCAATAATTGTACAAAGAACTGTCATTGAAAAGAAAGTGATAACTGGTTTTTTAAATACTTTTCTAAGTAATAGTAAAATAAGTACGCCTCCACTACCATATATTGGAAGCCATGGTCCAAATAATACTCCCCTATTCACTAGTTTACCAGTTTGGACAAGTACAAGACACACTTCCCAGATCCATCCAATGAATGAAAATACAAAAAAGAATAAAATATAATCTGTAATTTTATACCATTTTCCATAATCATTTTGTGGGTTAGATAGCTTTTCTTTTGTACTTTTTATTCTATCTTTTATCATATTATTCTTCCTCCTCTTCTATCTTTGAGGAAACATTAAGTTCATCTTCTTTTACGATTTCACTATTTATAGCTTCTTCTTTTAATGTTGTATATAACCTTGCAAAACTTGCTGAGTTATATGCATTAGCATAAAATATTCCAACAATACCAAATGTTAAACTTGAAAGTATATTCCATAATATAAAGGAAAGTTCAAATATGAAAGTTTTCCATTTTTGACCTTTCATCATCTGTTTACTAATCTCAAAAGCTCTTTTTCTTTTTATATTTGGATTATCAGCTATAATATATGGTATCATATAATATTCATAACTTTTAATAATTCCAGGAACTATTAATAAAATACTCCATAAAAAGATAGATATTTCTTTAACAAGCATTACAAAAACAGCATTTAAGTAACCTTTTTCTTTAAAAATAGTTAAAAGTTCTAATATACTAACTTTTTCCTTTTGATTCTTTATAAAAAATCTCTTTGAACCAACAGATACTGGTAATCCTATAAATATTATAAATAATATTGTTACAATAGCAGCAAGCCAGAAGAATCCTCCTGAAAATATTTTTAAAATCCAATTAAAATGGCTAGTATATACTGACAATGTATCTGCAGCAATTTTTTGAGTATTACTTAATTTATCATTTAAACTTTCTTTATAATCTGTTATATCTATACTCTTTAAGAAAATTTCATCTTTTTCTTCTATAGCCTTTCTAATTATTGTATAATTATCAACGTTATCTGATGTTTGATGAATTATTCCGACTGAATCAGCATATTGTATTCCTAAAAATGCAAGTATAAAACATATACCTATTGCAGCCCAATAATTCTTTCTTAAATCAGATTTAGCCTGTTTTTTTAACTCTTTTCTTACCCACATATCTTTCCCTCCACAAATTAAAACAAAATGTGACATTTTTCTTATTATAGCATAAAAATTTAGGCTATTCAACCTGATACAATATAATATTTTATATTTTTATGCACATAATAACACCAGCAGTGTTTTAATTAACATTTACTGATTGTTTAAATATACAACGTTTTGTTATATCATATATACATAGGTTTTAAGGTGATTAAATGAAGAAGAATGAAGCAGGAATAATAGATCAAAAAGCTTTTGGAAAGAAAATAAAAGATGCTAGGAAAGCAATTAAACTTACACAATTTGAATTAGCCGAAAAAATAAATGTATCACAGAATTTTTTAGGTGATATTGAAAGAGGAATTAAACTTCCAAGTGTTCCAAAATTAATAGTACTTTCAAATGTACTAAATTTAAGTTTAGATAGTATGTTTTCGGCTTCATTGAATAGTTTAATTGAAGAGCCAAAAGAAATATACTTTACAGATATACAGCTTTCAGTGATGTCAAAAATAATCAACATGGTAAATGATAATTTCTAATTAGTGTAATAAATCCCAGACTATATCTTTAGTCTGGGATTTTATAAAATTTTAATGCATTGTTATACACATTTTCCACAATCAATTCTTCATTTACATTTTTATATTCAGCAAGCTTTTTACAAATATATTTTAGATTTGTTGAATTATTTATAGTTCCTCTAAGTGGAACAGGTGGAAGATACGGTGCATCTGTTTCTACAACAATTTGTTCTAAAGGAATCTTTTTTAAATAATCTCCAAAACTAGCTGCTCTTTTATATGTAATATTTCCACCAAACGCAACGGTATACCCCCTCTCCAACACTAATCTTACTAGGTCATCTGTTGGATTAAAACAATGTAGTAATACTCCATATTCTGCTTTTTTCTCATTCTTTAAAATTTTATAAGTTTCTAAAGAAGCATCCCTTGTATGCACCAGTATTGGAAGTTTAAGGGTATTTGCAAGTTCAATTTGCTCTATAAAACAATTTATTTGTTCAACTTTGTCTTCTTTACTGAAATGATAGTCAAGCCCTATTTCACCTATTGCAACAATTTTTTTATTATCTTCATTCTTATACATATCATATAAATCTTGAACTTTATCTCCTTTAGCATTATATGGATGTATACCAATAGATGAATATATGAAATCATGTGTATTTGCAAGTTTTATACACTCTAATGATTCTATTACACTTGCTCCTACATTTACTATATATTCTACATTTTCAGCTTTACATTTATTTAATATTTCTTCTCTATTTTCATCAAATGCTTTATCGTTATAATGTGCATGAGTATCAAAATATTTCATAAAATATTCTCCTTTATTTTTTTGTATCTATTTTTGTTGGTAACGTAACTATTACCTCTGTTCCTTTATTAACTTCACTACGTATATCAATAGTACCATTATTTCCTTCAATCATCTCTTTTACAATTGAAAGACCTAATCCTGTTCCGCCAGCTTTTCTACTTCTTGCCTTATCTACTCTATAAAATCTTTCAAATATTCTGTCTAAGTCTTTAGCTGGTATTCCTATTCCATTATCAACGACCTTAAAATATGCATTAGAATTTACTGAGCCAACATAAACAGTAATAATCCCTCCATCTGGTGTATATTTTATACTATTACTTACAATATTTATAATTACACGTTCAATTGCATCTCTATCTGCATATACTTGAGCTGGTTTATTACTTACAATACATTCCAATTTATGTTTCTTTTGTTCAGCTTGAAATCTCATTTTTTCACATACACCTAGAGCTAATTCATCAAGAGAAAACATCATTTTTTTCCAACTAACTTTTTTATAATCAAATCTTGATAACTGAAGTAAATCTGATACTAATCTTCCCATTCTATTTGCTTCTTGATTAATAACTTTAGAAAATCTTTTTATTTCTTCATAAGTAAGATCTCCATTCATTATAGTTTCAGAGTACCCTTTTATAGATGTAAGAGGAGTTTTTAACTCATGTGAAACATTCGAAACGAATTCTTTTCTAAGATTATCCAGTTTTACATTTTCTGTTATATTTCTTACCATCATTATAACTCCCATAGGAGTTAAGTTATCACTAAAGAATGGAACAAAAACAATATTTAATGAATTTCCTCCAACTGTCGTCTTAGCTTCTATTGTCTTGTAATTAGGCAAGTACATTACTTTATCAAAATCAAGATTTATTTTTAATCTCTTTACTATTTTTTCAAATGTATCATCAGTAGAGCTTAAAGCTAAAAGTCTCATTGCTGATTTATTTATATGTATAACTTGCCTTGACACATTAAAGGCAACCACTCCATCAGCCATGTGTTCAAGTATTATTTCTGTTTTACTTTGTTGTCCTGTAAGATCAAAGCTATTTTTTTGTATTATTTGAAACATGTCCATATATGCATTAGTAAAATCTTTTATTTCCTTAAGATTTCCATATTCATCTAAATGCCTTGGTTCACTTACTTTACCACTTGCTACAAGTCTCATATTTTTTTCAATTTTTTTTAGTGGTAAAGTTATCATTTTTATTGTAATACTATTTAAAATTAATGTTATAATTATAAACCCAATTAAAATTAAAACATTTTTTAATGAGAATAAATTATTTACATCAATAACTTTCCCACATAAAAGTATAGTAGTTATATATACTATAACTACCAATACTATATTTATTAATTTGATGTTTAAATTTATAGAACCTTTCATAAAACATCTCCCATAAACAATTAATTAGAAACGTAATATCCCATTCCCCTTTTTGTTTGAACGTATTGTGGATCAGCTGTACTTTTTTCTATTTTTTCTCTTAAACGTCTAACTGTTACATCCACAGTTCTTGCGTCTCCATAAAAGTCATAACCCCAAACGCCTCTTAAAATTTGTTCTCTAGTAAAAACTTGATTTGGAGCAGAAGAAAGCATTTTTAAAAGCTCAAATTCTTTTATTGTAAGATCAATAGTCTTATCACCAATAATTGCTATATACCTTTCAGGATCAATTATCATATCCTTTATTTTTATTTTGTTTTTTGAAGATTTCTTTTCTTCTTCATCCTCAGGTAAGACATGTTTTCTAAGATTTGCTTTTACTCTAGCAATTACTTCTCTTATACTAAAAGGTTTTGTCATATAGTCATCAGCACCTAATTCTAATCCTATTATTTTATCTACAACTTCTTCTTTAGCTGTAAGCATTATGATAGGACAAGTTAAATGTTTCCTTATTTCCTTACAAACATTAAATCCATCTATTTTTGGGAGCATTAAATCTAAAAGAATAAGATCAGGTTTCACTGATAAAGCAACATTTATTGCTTGTTCGCCGTCATAAGCTACTGTTGTAGCAAACCCTTCTTTTTCTAAATTAAATTTTAATATATCTACTATTGGTCTTTCATCATCAACGATTAAAATTCTCTTATCATTCATATATTTCACCCCATAATCCGAACTGCATTAATTATATCATGTTAAAAAAAATATTTCTACATTTTAATGAAATATTTTTAATTTTTTTGTCATTTTTTTGTAACCTTGTAATATTTTTGTTATATGTATGAAAAAAGAAGTAAGATTATACCTTACTTCTAATTTTTTAAATTTTTATTTTATACCTAAAGCCTTTTTTATTTTTATTTTTAACTTTTCATACCATTTTAATTCTTCCTGTTTTATCATTCTAACTTCTTGCTTTACTTCTTTTTTTTCTTCATTTGTATCGTTATTTTTAAATACTAAGTCAGATTGGAACATATCTCTTAAAACTTCTTGATATTCTTCTTTAGATTTATTTTCACCTTCAACAAGCTCTTTTCTTTCAGATTCATCTGTAAGATAATCTCTATATACAAGACCTAATATTCCTTTTGTATCTTCTGACAGGTTATTATCTATATATTCTTCATCTATATTTAATGTAGTATAATACTCTTGATCCATATTATTTTTTAAAGTATTTAAAAACTCATCTGGTATTTTTTGTATATCACTAAATTCTAATTTCATTATTACTGCAAATGCTTCTGCAAGTGCCTTTTCATATGTTATTTCCATTTTACCCTCCTAATATTTCATATTTTGAGTCTTATCATCTTTTGTTCTTTTAGTAAATTTTTCAGCTACATTCTTTATTTTATCTTTAATCTTATCATATATTTCCTTTATTTTATTTGTTTTTACTCTTTTTTCTAAATCAGGGCGTAGTCCCATATCCTTTGCTGTTTCTCTAAAAGCATCATCTTTACTATATGTCAAATCAAAATCTGGAGTCCTTTTATAATCCGTATGTACTAATTTGTCATATTCTGCATATCCTGGTTTACCTCTAATAACCATTTTTTCCTCAAAAGCTTCTAAACTATAATCACATTCATGATTATCCCTTACTTGTTCCATATGTTTATGCAAACCAGAATCATCATATACCTCTAAAGTTTTTCTATCAATATAATTTGATGCATTTCCCTTTATATGATGACCATCATATGGAGTATTTAACCTAAGTTCACAAGTTATATTGTCTTCAGGTTTACGATTCCAACTATCTTTGTTTGTATGTCTCATAGTTTCCACTTTAGCAGTTATAAGATCAGGGTTCCTAGTAACTATAGTTTTTCTCTCATCTGTACCTTTTCCATTATTCCACTTACGAATTGTTTTCTCACTTTTCATACCCAAACCATGTTTATTGTACTCGTTTTTAATTGTAGTGGTATGTGTACCTTCATTCACATAATTATCCTCTTTTTTACTTTCTTCTATAAGATTCCCCTCATCATCGATATCCATTTTATAATCAGAACTTACAAAATAATCATTTGAAACTTTTTGGGATCTATTATACCACCCAAACTTTGTACCTGTTTTATCATATCTGTCTCTAATATATTCTCCTGTAATTTTTTCAAATTTCTCTCTATTGTCAGGTGTTAATTCAGTAATGCCTGCACTATTCAGTTTAGTAGCAACTTCATCAAATTTTCGCACTGCAACCGGATTTTTGGCATATCCTTTTTTCATTCCCCATACATCTTCCATGTTTTTTATAACATCTTGATTTGTCATATATATAACCTCTTTTCCCTATTTACACCCTCAGTATACACTAAAAAAAAAAAAAAAAGCAAGACTACATAAGAAAAAATTTTATTTTTTTAAATAATGAAAAAAGTTTACACTAAATATATTAGTGTAAACTTTTTATTATACATATATTATCTGATTTATTTTCTTCTTAGATATGTTATTAAAATTATCAATAAAGTTGTCATCTCTTTTAGTAAGCGCAAGAAATAATTTATCATTTTTATCTTCTAAATTTATATCTTTAATTTTTCTTTTTAAATTATTTATTATCCCTTTACTTCCATCTATTACTTTTACATTGGGAAATAATCTCTCAAAATTTTCTTTAAAAAGTGGAAAATGTGTACAACCTAAAACAATATGACTAAATTTGTTTAAATCATATTTACTTAATTTCTCTTGTATATATTTATCTACTCTTTCATCATGTATATTATTTTCAGCAAATTCAACTAATTTATCTAAAGGTAATAACTCAACTATATCATTTATGTGTAAATTAGTTATTAAATTTTTCAGCTTTTCTTCTTTTAATGTTATTGTTGTCGCAGTTACTAAAATATTTTTTCTTTCCTTATCATCTGCTGCTACCTTAACTGCTGGCTCAGTTCCTATAAAACAAATATTTTGATATTTTTTTCTTAATTCTTTTATGCAAAGAGCCGTTGCAGTGTTACAAGCAATAACTATTATTTTACAACCATTTTTTACTAAAAATTCAATATTTTGGAATACATATTTTTTTACTTCATTTTTATCTTTTATTCCATATGGTGTATTTTTGTTATCAGCTAAATAAACATATTCTGCTTTTATATTTTCCCTTAAAGCCTCATTTAAAACAGTTATTCCTCCAAGTCCAGAGTCAAAAAATCCAATTTTCATATTTTTTCCTTTCATTTGCATATTTTACTTTTTTTTGCCAATAATATTTATATAACTATGTTCATAGTTTAAATATATTATA
>ERZ780077.337-NODE-337-length-17062-cov-5.04757_pt1 | contig 17062 bp, 20 predicted proteins | sample MGYA00511576_ERZ780077 | MGnify/ENA primary metagenome ERZ780077 (study PRJEB29588, sample SAMEA2149030) | human gut metagenome | biome: human gut; feature: human-associated habitat; material: faeces | place: Denmark | collected 2008/2010 ...
GTAAATACCCGTGACTGGACTTTCACCAGTAAGATTAGTGCCATGCTCGGCACACAAGAAAAAGACCTGATGCCCTCCGGCATCAGATCTTTTATTTCGGTTTTTCTACATTTTATGCGTTTGCTTCCTGTTCCGGAAGTGCCGCAACTCCACGCATTTCAATGAGCGGTCCGCCCTTTTTCTCCACATAATCCTCTGTGATCGTCACTTTTCCGATATTGTCATCCTTTGGAATCTCATACATGATATCCAGCATGAACTCTTCAATAATGGCTCGCAGTGCACGGGCACCGACTTTCTTTTCTTTCGCCTGCTTTGCAATTGCATGCAAAGCGCCCTCCGTAAACTCCAGATCCACTTCATCCATCGCCAGAAGCTTTTTGTACTGACGTACAATCGCATTCTTCGGCTCTGTCAGAATACGCACAAGCATATCTTCCGTCAGTGCTTCCAGTGAAAACAGAATCGGCAGACGTCCCAGAAACTCCGGAATCATTCCGAATTTACGGACATCCTCCACTGTCACTTTACAGAGAAGATTTTCTTCCTTGTCGTATTTATCTTTCAGATCTGCCTTAAAGCCGATGGACGCCTCCTTGTTTAAGCGCTCCTTGATAACCTCTTCCAGTTCCGGAAAGGCACCGCCACAGATAAACAGAATATTCTTCGTATCTACCGTGGTCATCGGAACCATCGCATTTTTGCTGCTTGCTCCAACCGGAACTTCAATCTCTGCGCCTTCGAGAAGCTTTAACATTCCCTGCTGCACCGACTCTCCGCTTACATCCCGCTGATTGGCATTGCGCTTCTTTGCAATCTTGTCGATCTCATCAATGAAAATAATACCGTGCTCTGCACGCTCCACATCATTGTCAGCTGCAGCCAGAAGTTTGCTGACTACGCTTTCGATATCATCACCGATATATCCGGCTTCGGTCAGAGAGGTCGCATCTGTGATTGCCAGCGGCACATCCAAAAGCCGTGCCAGTGTCTTTACCAGATACGTCTTTCCCGATCCGGTCGGTCCGATCATGAGCATATTGGACTTTTCGATTTCCACGCCGTCATTGGTGTCTTCCATCACACGTTTATAGTGATTGTAAACGGCAACGGACATCACTTTTTTGGCATGCTCCTGTCCGACAACATACTCATCCAGACGCGCCTTGATCCTGTGCGGTGCCGGAATGGAATGAATATCCAGTTCCGGTTTCGGCTGCTCATCCTTTGGTTTCTTTTTCTTTAACTTCTGTTTGTTCGGAACCGCATTCTGTAGATCCGCAAGATTGATCATACTGATATTCGGCATTTTTCCCATGTTCATATTCATGAAATCGCCCATGTTAAAGGTGCCGTTGTTCATGGTATCAAATGTTTTCTGCATACAGTCCTGACAAATGCAGATATCATTCTGGATATGTATCATCTTTCCCGCAACACTCTCCGGTCTGCGGCAGATGTAACAGACATCTTCATATTCACTTGTATTGTTTGTATCGGATGTCGTGGTATTTTCTTTATTATTCTGGTCTTCCGCCATCGTATAAACTCCTTTTTTACATATAACATTGCCGCCGCAGTAAGCGACGGCAAAATTATTATACGATATTCAGCCTGTAAAGACAAGTTTTCCCCTGTTTTTTCATTTTTCTTTAAGATTTAAAGCAGTTCCTTTAAGATTTTATTTACGATTCCCGGATTTGCCTTGCCTTTGGTTGCTTTCATCGTCTGTCCGACCAAAAATCCGATTGCTTTCTCTTTTCCGTTGTGGTAATCCTCCACCGACTGCGGATTGTCTTTGACAATCTGCTCTATCGTTGCGCGAAGTGCATCCTCATCGTTATCACTCTTTAAGCCATGCTCTTCCACATAACGCTCCGGATCAATGTCCTCATCAAATACTTTTTCAAATACTTCCTTGGCAACGGAATTATTAATCGTTCCGGCCTCTGTCAATTCGATAATTTTTGCCAGATGCTCTGGTGAAAAACGGAGATCTTCGGCATCCATTTCCCGGTCCTTTAACAGACGCATCGTTTCTCCCATGAGCCAGTTGGATACTTTCTTTGGTTTATTGCAAATCGCAGAAGTCGCCTCAAAGAGATCTGCCAGCTTTTTCTCCGATGTAAGAATCTGTGCATCATACTCCGGCAGACCAAACTCTGCAATATAACGGGCCAGTTTTTCATCATGAAGTTCCGGTTGATTGTCCCGGATCTGCTGCAGCCATTCGTCACTGACAACGATCGGTACCAGATCCGGCTCCGGGAAATAACGATAATCCTGTGCATCCTCTTTGGAACGCATCGCATAGGAATATCCCTGATCATCGTTCCAGCGGCGGGTCTCCTGTACAACCTTCTCCCCGGATTCAATCAGATCAATCTGGCGGGCTGTTTCGGCTTCAATGGCATGTGCGATTGCCTTAAACGAACCAATATTTTTCATCTCGGTACGGGTACCAAACTCTTTGGCGCCCTTTTCACGAACTGATAAATTGACATCCGCACGCATGGAACCCTCCTGCATCTTGCAGTCACTGGCACCCAGGTACTGGATCGTCATACGCAGTTTCTCCAGATATGCAATGACTTCCTCTGCGGAGCGCATATCCGGCTCGGACACGATCTCGATCAGCGGTACCCCGGAACGGTTGTAATCCACCAGAGATACCCCTTCCCAGTCATCGTGTACTAACTTTCCAGCATCCTCTTCCATATGGATTTCATGGATACCGATGGTCTTTTTCCCGCCGGATTCCGTCTCGATCTCTACCCCTCCGTCATGGCAGATTGGCAGATAAAGCTGGGAAATCTGATAGTTCTGCGGGTTATCCGGATAGAAATAATTTTTCCGGTCAAATTTGCTGTACTGATTGATCTGACAGTTTGTTGCCAGACCAACTGCCATGGCATACTCTACCACCTTTTTGTTTAAGACCGGAAGCGATCCCGGCATACCGGTACATACCGGACAGGTGTGGGTATTTGGTGCACTTCCGAATGCAGTGGAGCAGGCACAGAAGATTTTTGTCTTGGTTGCTAATTCTACGTGGACTTCCAGTCCAATGACGGTTTCATATTCTTTTGACATCTCTTCTCTCCTTTCTACGCTTCTGCTGCCGGACTGTGCTGATACGTTCTTGTCTGTTCAAAACTGTAGGCCGCACGGATGATGTTTTTCTCCTTGAAACAATCCCCGATCAACTGCAGACCGATCGGAAGTCCTTTGCTGTCCACACCGCACGGCACGGAAATTCCCGGCAGACCTGCCAGATTGACCGAAACGGTATATACATCTCCAAGATACATCTTCAGCGGATCACTCAAAGATTCTCCCAGTTTCGGAGCGGTGGTCGGTGCCGCCGGTCCGAGAATCACATCATACGTTGCAAATGCCTTGTCAAATGCCTGCTTGATCAGGGCTTTGGTGCGCAGTGCTTTCAGATAATAAGCATCATAATATCCGGAACTTAACACGAAAGATCCAAGCATAATACGGCGCTTTACTTCCGGTCCGAATCCTTCGGAGCGGGACTTCTTGTACATATTGTGCAGTCCCTCGTACTCTTTTGTGCGGTATCCATATTTTACTCCATCAAAACGTGCCAGATTGGAGCTTGCCTCTGCTGCCGCAATGACATAATAAGCCGGAATCGCATACTCTACGAGACTTAAATCAAATTCCTCTACGATTGCGCCTTTTTCTTCTAACGTCTTTGCCGCTGCAAGAATGGCTTCCTTTACTTCCGGGTCCAGTCCATCGCCCAGATAGTCACGCGGAATACCAATCTTCATTCCCTTTACATCATCCACCAGTGCCGATGTAAAATCGGTTTCTTCTCGTTTTACCGATGTGGAATCCTTCTTATCATAAGAAGTAATTGTCTCCAGAATTGTGGCACAGTCGGTCACATCCTTTGCAATCGGTCCGATCTGATCCAGAGAGGAACCGTATGCGATCAGTCCGTAACGGGAAACGGTACCATAAGTTGGTTTGATTCCAGTCACACCACAAAATGAACTTGGCTGACGGATAGATCCTCCGGTATCCGATCCGAGTGCATAGTAACATTCCTCTGCTGCCACTGCCGCACAGCTTCCACCGGAAGAACCGCCCGGTACATGTGCGGTATTCCATGGATTCTTTGTCTCCCCATAGGCAGAAGTCTCTGTGGTACTTCCCATGGCAAATTCATCCATGTTCGTCTTTCCGAGAATGACTGCGCCCGCTTTTTCCAGATTGATCACTGCTTCCGCTGTATAAGTTGGAATAAAATTATATAAAATCTTAGAACTGCAGGTCGTTAACATTCCCTTTGTACACATATTATCTTTGATGGCAACCGGAACACCTGCCAGAGTCCCGGTCAGTGTCCCGTCATCAATCATTTTCTGTACTTCTTTTGCGCGGATCATCGCAGACTCTTCATCTACGGTGACAAAGCTGTTGATATCCTTTTCTTTTGCACGAATCGCGTCAAGAGCAGCTCTTGTTGCTTCCTCAACGGTCACTTCATGCGCTTTTATTTTCTTTCCCAGCTCTACCGCTGTGAGCGATAATAAATTCATAGCTGCCCCTCCTTACTCTACCGTCTTTGGAACTACAAATGCGCGGTCGCGGCGCTCCGGTGCGTTCGCAAGTGTGTCCTCTCCACCATCGCCGTTTTCCACAACATCTTCCCGGAACACATTCTGTACCGGAAATACGTGGGACATCGGTTCCACATTGGAGGTATCCAGTTCGTTTAATTTATCAATATAATCCAGCATGCTCTCCATGTCTTTTTTCGCAGCTTCTTTTTCCGCGTCAGACAATTCCAGCTTTGCAAGGATTCCAACATATTCCATTGTCTCGTCTGAGATTACGTTTGCCATATTTTGTTCCCTTCTCCTTAATCTCTAACCTTAATATGCACTTCACGCAGCTGCTGCTCGGTGACTTCGTTTGGTGCACCGCACATCAGATCCTGTGCGTTTCCGTTCATCGGGAATGCGATGACTTCACGGATATTTTCTTCGTTGCGTAAAAGCATGATCATACGGTCAACTCCAGGAGCCATACCTGCGTGTGGCGGTGCTCCGTACTGGAATGCAGTGTATAATGCGCCGAACTTGTTCTTTAACACTTCTTTGTTGTAACCTGCAATCTCAAATGCTTTTTCCATGATCTGCATATCGTGGTTACGCACAGCTCCGGAAGATAATTCCACACCGTTGCAGACGATATCGTACTGGTAAGCCAGGATATCCAGCGGGTCCATGGTATTAAGTGCTTCTAAGCCACCCTGTGGCATGGAGAATGGATTATGGGTAAATCCGATCTTCTTTGTCTCCGGATCTTTCTCAAACATCGGGAAATCGTTGACATAACAGAAACGGTATGCATTCTTCTCGATCAGATCCAGCTTCTCACCGAGTTCGTTTCTGATCATTCCAGCGTAATATGCAGCGCGTTCTTCCTTATCTGCCATAAAGAAAATTGTATCGCCAACTTCAAGTCCTGCCAGTGTGCGGAATTCTTCCTTACAGTCATCCGGAATAAACTTGTCGATTGGTCCCTTGTAAGAGCCGTCTTCCAATACTTCCAGATATCCTAAACCACCCATGCCAAGTCCGGTTGCAAATTTAAGGAGTTTCTCGTGGAAACCTTTGGACATATCGGCATGTACGCGGATTGCCCGAACCGTTTTTCCGATGAACGGCTTGAACGTACATTTCTGGAAAAAGTCGGTCACATCGATAATACGAAGCGGGTTACGCAGATCCGGCTTATCGGAACCAAACTCCAGCATTGCCTGCTTATAACTGATAATCGGATATGGAGCCTTGGTCACAACGCTTCCTTCCGGTGCGAACTTTTCAAATACAGACGAAAGAACTTCTTCACCAACTGCAAATACATCTTCCTGTGTGGCAAAACTCATCTCAAAATCCAGCTGATAGAACTCTCCCGGTGAACGGTCGGCTCTGGCATCCTCATCACGGAAACAAGGTGCGATCTGGAAATATTTATCAAATCCGGATACCATCAGAAGCTGCTTGTACTGCTGTGGTGCCTGTGGCAGTGCATAAAATTTTCCCTTGAATTTTCTGGATGGTACGATATAATCTCTTGCACCCTCCGGCGAAGATGCGCACAGGATCGGTGTCTGTAACTCCAGAAATCCCATACTTGTCATTTTCTCACGCAGATAAGAGATCACTTTAGAACGGAAAATGATATTGTCTTTTACTTTCTGGTTTCTCAGATCCAGATACCGATATTTCAGACGTACATCTTCGTGTACCACACTCTTGCTGGTCATTACTTCAAACGGAAGCTGGGAATATACTTCTCCGAGTACCGTCACTTCCTTTGCATCCAGCTCGATGGTTCCGGTCGGGATCTTTGGATTGTAGGTTTCCTCATCTCTCTTTTCGATCAGACCTTCCACGGTAATAGCCTGCTCTTTACGGATTCCTTCTAACAGCTTTCCATCGCGGATAACGATCTGCATCACTGCATACATATCTCTTAAATCAATAAAAGATACTCCGCCATGGTCACGGATATTTTCTACCCAGCCAGCGACACGGATCGTCTTTCCGATGTCCTGCTCGCTTACCTGATTCAGTGTGACATCTCTGTAAATGTTACTCATCTTTTCTACTCCTTTTTCTGGTCCGGGGCTCCTCTTATGAAAAAAGAAAAGCCCCGGAATACTATAATTGTATTCCGGGGCGAATAATTCAGATTATCCGCGGTACCACCCGCATTGAAAAATGAGACATTCTCATCTTCCCTCTCTTACGCGTAACGTGCGCTCACGTACGAACCTACTTCCACATTCCGGTTTTTCAAAACCATCCTGTCCGTGTTCAATCCGTCTGCTCCGGCAGTGTTCCCATAATCATCTCTTTCAAACAGCGCTCTCAGTCGGTGACGCTGTATTCCTGTCGATGTCTGATGATCAGAGTCTCCATCTATGCATTTTCTGTCGTACATCCCTGATGTACGTTCCTTTTGTAATCTGTTTTATCACACAATTCCAGTGATTGCAAGAAAAAATTTAAAAATACTCCTTTAGTGCTACAAGTGATTCCACTTTTTTGTATATAAATTTCTCCAGTTCGGCATCCGGCTGTGTCAGATCCGGCACCATAAACACCTTACATCCTGCACTGTATGCACTGTGAATTCCATTTGGAGAATCTTCCACCGCATAGCATTCCTGTGGCTGCACATGAAGCTGGCTGCAGGCGTACAGATAAACATCCGGCGCCGGTTTGCCATGGGCGACCTGCCGGGCAGAAACAATGTGGTCGAGATAGTCATACAATCCCACTCTCTTCAGCAGACTGCTGCTACGCTCCACACCTCCTGCGGTGGCAATCGCTGTACGCACACCTTTTTTGCGCAAATATTTTAACAGTTCCTCTGCTCCCGGTTTTGCCTCAATCGGTCCCTCATCAAGCACCTGATCCGTCAGTTTTCTGCGATAGGTATGCACTTTATCATAGTCAAAATCTTCTCCATACAGCTTTTTAAAATGTTCCGGTGCATAAGGCATCCCAAGGGAACGCACGCTGTATGCCTCCTCATCGGTCATATGATATCCGAAATGCGCCATAGCCTCTTTCCATTTCGCGAAATAGTATTTTTCTGTATCCAAAAGGGTCCCGTCCAGATCAAAAATAACGGTCTGTATCATGTCTTTTTCCTCCTGTGTTTCTGTTCAAAGGCTACCCGGCGAACAAAAGCTTTCCCGACTCTATACCTCAAGAAACCGGTTCCACTCCTGCGTATCGCCGCTTCCGGTTACTTTCAGCGCGTAGGTGCGGTCGTTGGTTCCGTCAATGATAAACGTATAAACACCGCTCTGTAACGTCAGTTCATATATGATTCCCTCCAAAAGAACCTGTGCCACCTCATCATACTTTGCTTTTTCCACTTCCTCGTCCGGATACGTGTGCTTTAAATTTCCATCAGCATCGTATTCGTTGTATCCTTCCTCAACAAGCGAAATGATTTCTGCATCTGAAATCTTAAATAAAAGTTCATTGGTACGCATCATCCGGATGTCGCGGTTGCAGGAATTTTCCGGACAGATTTTTACATTGTCCAGTACCAGATGAAACATGCGCTCTGTCAGCTGGATGTCCCCAACCACAGCCTCGCCAAATTCAAAATGGTTTACCTCGTTAATTGTGCTGTATTTGTATTCCATGTTGTTCTCCTGTGTTTTTATGATTCATTATCTGCAATGAATCCTGTTATTTTTCTTCCCTTTTTATCTCCACATTTCCTTCTGTGTGAGAATTTTTTCGCACATAATTTCTCCTTGCAGTTTCTGTGCCACTTTTTCATATGCGGGCACCGGAACCTGATATCTGTGCGCCATGCGCACCACTTCGTATACCAGACCATCCACTTCCGACGGTCTGTGTGCCATCACATCCCTTTGCATTGACGTGGTTGCCTCCGGCGGAAGATTGGATAAAATCTGCTGATTTACGGAAACCATATCCTTTTCAAACGGAAATCCCATGGCCGTCGCCAGTGCGACAATTTCCCTTATCATCGTGCAAAACAGTTCTCTTGCTTTCCCCTCTTTCTGGAAATCTCCTGCCGTGGCATTTAAGTAAAGGCCCGCCGCTCCGATCGGTGACACATAGGAAAATTTCTCCAGCGCATCCCGCTGGATCTGTTCTGATAATATCCCATCGATTGCACTGTCACGGAAATCTTTCTGAATCTGCTCTAACAGCTGGCATTTTTCTTCTTTTTGGCGCACGCCGAAGAAAATGCGCAGAATCTTTCCGTGCTGCAAAATAACTCCCGGCTCCTTAATATTGGCTGACACGTAAATACATCCGTCCGTCACAAGCATTCCCAGCAGTTTTTCCTGCATTTTAGCTCCGGTTCCATAAATATTTAAAATTGGAATCACAATCGTCTGCGGTTTTGCAATTCTACGGATAAATTTGTAAATTCCATCCAGCGAATATCCTTTTACGCAGACTAAGATCACATCCGGCCGGTCTTTGTAATGCTGCATGTCAGATGCCTTTACCGGTATGGTCTTTGTGTTCTCATCCCACATGGTCTGAAGCGTCAGTCCCTTTTGCTGTATACTCTCCAAATGCGCATCTCTGGCGATCAACGTCACATCTTTTCCTGCCTGCGCCATGTGAAAACCGACAACTCCGCCTGTCCCACCAGCTCCAATGATCAGATATTTCACCCAATGTCACTCCTTACTTACCGGGGAATTTCGATTTCTCTTGAAATGTCCCCTTTCTGCTGTAAATAATACAGGAATCCTTTGCATCCTGCAACCACATCTTCATAGGTTTCATCAAAATTGCCGGTGTACCATGGATCTGCCACATCCCGCGCCCCGGTAAATTTCTGCGTGTCTTCATAGCCCGCAAATGAAAGCATCTTGTATATTTTATCCTGGCTGTCCGTGCCTCCCGCGATTCTTGTCATGTTCCGGATATTTGCGGAATCCATGCCGATCAGATAATCAAAATACAGATAGTCATCCCTTGTCATCTGGCGCGCCCGGTGCGGAACAAGCGGAATGTTTTCTTCGTATAATTTATTTTTTGTGCCGTAGTGCGGCGGGTTGCCGATCTCCTCACGGCTGGTCGCAGCGGAGTCGATCTCGAACTGGTTGTCGAGGTGCAACTGGTGGACCAGGTGGGTGAGGACGCTTTCAGCCATGGTGCTGCGGCAGATGTTGCCGTGGCAGATGAATAGTATTTTTATCATTGTTTTGTTTCTCCTTGATTTGCCCGGAAATGCCCTGTTTTGCGAGGTTTTTCGGATGATTTATATTTGCTCTGAAATGACGGAATGTGGCAAATCAGAGCAAGATTTAGCAAGTTATTACTACCGCTTAGTAGTAAAATTAGTAGTAAAACGGGGTTGGGTTACTACTAAAAAAACTGGTGCATCACAGTAATTGTAATGCGCCAGTTTTAATCATCTGATCTCTACTAGTTAGAACACAATGCTAGCAATTTCCTTTGAGACATTATTCAAAGCATCTCCTTGCATATTGTTCTTTCTGATACTAGAAATAGCATTACGAACAGAATAACGATTGATAAAATAATATCCCTGAAAATAAGCCTCATAATCTGTGTTCTTCTCAACAATATTAAACAATGCCATTTTAACAAGATTATCACGACATTCCTTCGGCATATTTGGTGCTATATCTGAACCATCAGGATTTTTCAAAGATCCCACATATGTATATGAGTATATCTTATTCCTTAACCATATTCTAGAAGACACGCCACTCGTAACTGCCCCAAGATATTTTACATCTCCATGTTCTGTAGTTACAATTCCATCACGTGGTCCCAAAATATTTCCGCTCAAAATATTGTTACATACATCGTTTCTATCATACTTGCGATACTCTGGATACATAGGCACACTTACATTACTCTGAATTAAATTTGCAAAATCAGCTTTTATCTGATTGTAAATTGCTTCAACAAAACTATTATGTTCAACCATCTTATTTACCATGTCCTTAAGATTTTCAAACACGATAAGTTCATATAAATGATAATCTGCTGACTCATAATCCGGTTTTCCATCATTTTGTACTAATGTAGTTGAATTTGGATAAATATAGCGTAAATCCTCATTATTATACACTTTATACTTGTAATTAAAATCAACTCCATTAATCTTACCAATATCAAACATCTCAAGCAATCTATAACATTGCAAGTAAGTATTAGGGAATTCTTTAAATCCCTTTCCATTTCCTTTCTTAGCAGACTGTAGAAAATCTCGAACATTCTCTACTGTAACATTTTCTTCATCTATTCCATACATAAAATCGTACAATGTGGAAACTGAATCCGGGCGTGTCATAATAAAAACTGGTACTGACTCAAACGCACTTTTGTAAGCATTCTTGTACCATTTTATCGTATCTGCAAAAGGAGCTGCTGTTCCTAATAGTAAAACTGCATCAATTCCATCAATTCCCAATTCCTGCATTGTTCTTGATTGCACTTTAGTTGCTTCTTCTGGATCTATATCCAAAAGACCACGTGTATCACGTAATACTAAAGAAACGGTTTTCTCATCAAAGAATTGTGCAAATTCTTCAACAGGTGGTACAACCACCTTGATTCTGCGTAAAAATCTATTACTAAGTCTGTTCTTAATGAGTTTTGCCAAACCTTCTTCATCACAGCTATTTACATAACTCATAATAGCATTTAGCACATACTGTTCAAGTTCACTACCCGATAAATTCTCCTGCTTTTCAAGCCCAAAAATATCTTGTAAATATTTACCTTCCTCACTATCCAAGACTTCTGAAAATTTCTCACAGCTTATCCTTTCTTTAAAGTCAGTACCAAACACCCCCTGATAATTTAGCAAAATTTCTTTCAAAGCAATATCATTTGCCCCAGTGTCATAAGTCCAATCCACTGTAACCTCAGTTCTACAATTACTCAACGAAGCCATTTTAGCTCTGTACTTTGGATTACATAATGCCATTGCGATTGTTGTCTTTCCACCTTTTGTTAAGGCCGCCATTAATAATACTAATTCTTTTCTTTTCATAAGTTTTCCTTTCTGCTAACAAGCATAAAAAAAGATCATACAGTTACGTATGATCGACTTACCTTAACAATATTCCTAATATATCCGGATATCATCACGAAAGCGATCACACCAATAGCAAGAACGAAAGCTCTTTACCATCTTATATCAGTCTATCACGCAAAAAATTTTTGTCAACGATTTTTTAAATCTTTTTGATATTTGATATTTTCTAATTTCCAAAAAAAGAACGCCCCAGCCAAGCCGGAGCGTTATCCATCTTCTGTATCAAATTACCTTAAACATCTTCTGCGACATTGTTTTCTCCTTCTTCTGTTCAACCTCCGCCTGTGCCTTCCTAAACTCTTCCATCCGTTTCAATTCTTCCTCAGCATCATCAAATCCGATATGTGTGTACACATTCATCGTGACTGATATATCCGAATGCCCCATGAGGTACTGCAATGTCTTAGGATTCATTCCCGATTTTGCCATATTACTACAATAGGTATGTCGGCACACATGAGGCGTGATGTTTGGCATCTGCACCCGATAGATATCATTGTATCTGCCGACCATGTGGTTGAATCGGTGCTGCCAGTGCATTGCTACAAGTGGCATTCCATTATCATCGTAGAAAAGGAATCCACTATAGCCATCAATGGATTTTTCCACTTTAGGAGCATTCCTGTCCTCGATGATTGCCTGAAACATCTGTGCCACATCCTCTGTAATCGGCAGTACCCTTGTTCCGGCATCTGTCTTTGTGGTTTCTATGATATATCGCATATCCGATGTTCTCTGCAACTGATGGTCGATATTCACGGTTCTATTCTCAAAATCAATGTCTTTCAGCGTCAGTCCACAAAATTCCGATATTCGGATTCCCGTATGAAAGAGTATGTACACAACTTCATAGTATTTACAGTACACCACATCGTCATGCACAAACTTTAAGAACTTTCTCATCTGATCTTTTGTGATTGCCTCTCTTGTAACTGCATCATTTACCAATACTCCGGCAAGTTGAAATCCGAATGGATTCTTTACCAGAATGTCATCATCCACCGCCATCTGAAAGACCGGGCGCAACACTCCCCGGATGGTATGAATGGAACTGTAGCTTTTCCCATCTTCCTGTTGCAATTTGATAAGAAACAGCTTTGCATCTGAAGTTTTCACGCTTCGGATTGTCTTTTTGCCAAACGCTTCCTTTGCAAGTAATCTCTGTACTGTAACATATCCCTGTTTCGTGCTTTGCCTTACTCCTGTCTTTGTTTTCAAATATCGGTCTACAAGTTCACAGACTGTCATCTGTCCGTCCACGATATTTACAAGTAAATCCAAATCTGTGTTTACCTGTTTTTCCAACTCACGAAGGGAAAGGCATGGCTTTTTGCCCTTTGGAAGTTTGTCCGTATCCTCCATCTGCATTCAATGCATCCTGACTTACTCAGCTTTCTGATTATATCATTTTATACAGTTGATCAACTTCTGCTTCGTATACTGATTCAGTGTGAGTATCAAACAGCACCCATTCCACCAAATCAAAGCTGTCTGGAGTACCCTGCAAGAATCTATTTACTGTATGTACTGCAATCTTTGCTGCCAACTCAACCGGAAAACTATATACTCCCGTTGATATAGAAGGAAATGCAATAGACCTGATTCCATTATCCATTGCCAGCTTCATGGAATTAAAATAGCAGTTAGCAAGAAGTTCCTCTTCTCTATTCCTTCCACCATTCCATATAGGTCCTACAGTATGTATCACATAATCACATGGCAGATTATAGGCTTTTGTTATCTTTGCTTCTCCAGTCTCACATCCGTGAAGTGTCCCGCACTCCGCCAGAAGCTCCGGTCCCGCTGCTCTATGAATCGCACCATCTACACCGCCCCCGCCAAGAAGAGAGTTGTTTGCTGCATTCACAATTGCCTGCACATCTGTTACTTTTGTTATATCTCCCATTAAAGTCTTAATTAAGTACATTTAGTTCCATCCTTTCCAGATATCCGGCTGATAACCAAGTGTTGATTGCTTTCCGTTTCTTACTACTGGTGTTTTAATTACTTGTGGATTCTCAAGTACCTTTTCGAGCTTATCTTCATCTGCGATATACTTAATAAGAGCAAGTAAATCCTTGTCCTTACCGTCCCAGTTAACCATATTTTCTAGTCCACCATTTGCCTGAGCTACCGAATTAAATTCTCCTTTGCTCATACCTTTTTCTTTCATATCAATGAACTGATACTTTATGCCCCGCTCCTTGAAAAAACGCTCCGCCTTCTTAGTATCATTGCATTTCTTTGTTCCAAATATCTGTATATTCATATCAGTATTCCTTTTCTATCTCAACATCTATTCCATACATTTTCTTGAATGCATCAAGGTCTGCCTGCTGCACCTGACTTAGTCCCTTGCCGGGCTGCATTTTATGCCACTTTCGGATGCACTCCCTGCAGCATGTTGCTGTTGCGTGCTGGGCAATAAATACTGGATGTCCACGCATTGGTGTCTGTTTGCCATCTTTTATTTTAAATGCCGGGGCTTCTCTCTTTGCAATAAAATCCTTTGCATGTTGTCTTATTGTATCAAGACCTTTTTCATTTATGTAATCAATATCTTTCTGCTTCAGATGGAAACTGCTTCGAAACTTGGAATTATCCAGTCGTTCAAACAACTGCCTATACCATTCATCCTTCGTCATATCATCACCACAAATCGTATGGTTTCATGGTTTCTGAATTTCGATATTCATGTTTCTCATAATATCCTATCAGCTTACCCTCATCTCTGAGTGCCACCATGTAAACATCTTTATTCTGTTTCTCATTATGAAAAGTATAAACGATATTATGGCTTTCATCTGCTGCAAACCAGTCCACTACCTGCTGTATTCTATCTCTTGATTTCGAATTATGGCAGTCTAACAGGCTTCTTCCGATAAGTTTGTCGCCGCCTCGCTTCGCATAGCTGGTAACAGCTGCCGGATTCATGTAGATAATCTCATGTTTGAGATTGCATATAACAACGGATGCCCTGTCCTGATCAACAATGCTCTTATAAAAGCTGACATATGATTTAAACTCAATCAACTTTTTATTATCAAGCCTCTTCTGAAGTTGTGGTTTCTTTCTCCGATAATAATCGTATATCTCTCCACCTGGTATCCAGATTTGTGCCTCATTTATCTTATCAAGTACAGCTCTAACAATCTGTTCATCAGCTAATGAATCAGGTGCTTTTTCATGTTCTGTTACATATTTTTTGTATTCTTCATACACCCAGCCTGTAATCTTATCCTTCTGTTTCATCTTGAGATTACTAAACTTCTTGTTCATCTGTAAAAGCTGACCATCTATCTTTTTATGAATTTTTGTCTTCTTACTTTTCGCCATTTTATGTCATCCTTAAAACTTCACTACTTCCGGCTCATGTGTAAATGATGAAAATGTAGCTGTCGCATTTTTAAAATAGAACACCTCTGTATTTCCATCATCTGCTGAGTACATATTCTGTAAAGATGGATAAGCATCGAGCATAGACTGTCTTGCTTCTCTTCTGTCATCTTCTACAAGTTCTCCGGCTACACGAAGCCACTTGCCATTTTTAAATGCACAGATTTCTACCTTCGAGTTTGCGTGAATCTGCTTTGAAACATCCTTTACCTTTCCAGTCTGAATATACAACTTCCCTTCAAAAATGTGTGCTGTTCCAAAAGGTCTTACCCTTGGCTGGTCACCTTCTACTGTTGCCAAATAATATGTCTCTGCTTCTTTTAAAAATTGTACTACTCGTTCCATGATGTAATCCTCCTGATAGTTACTTAAATAAATCCATAATGCCAAAGCTCGTCTTCTTATAAACCTTATTGTAAGCTGCTTTCTTTGAATTCTTAATCCATCCTGCACCTTTTTTTCCGTACCCTGGAATCAAAGCTTTCTTAACAGCTCGCTTGGCTTTTCCGGTTGTTCTTGCCTTTATTGATTTCTTTATACTGGGTGTTCTCATTCCAAACTTCATCTTAATCGCCTCCGTTGTTCCATAAAAACCACCTATTACTATCTATCAATAATAGGATTATACCACCATTTACACCTCTTCAACAAACACAATACCATAGATTTTCTCAGATGCCAGTTCATTAATCTTATCTATTTCACATTGTCATAACAGAATCATCTGTAAAGCCACAGCCTTCACTAAACAAATCAAAGTTCTTTGTTTTATCACCTCTGTCAAACTCAAACGGGCTTCCAATAATATCTCCTAAAATCGCTCCGTACATATATGCCTCCAATCCCCGGATTGCTCCGGCAGCTCTCTTTCTTTGTTACAATATAAGTATAATTGAAGGACATCTTTATATGGTCGCTGTTCCGGCGACACTTTTAAGATAAAAAACAAACGCCGATACTATGTGAGTACCGACGTAAAAAATTTGAACAAATCAATATTTACTTGTAAACTCTTCATAGAAAATATCTTCTTCATCCGCTGTTGTATCCTTATCTATGAATTCCTGCAAGTCATTTTTCATATTATCAAATACTTCCTGACTATGACTTTTATCATAAAAAGCTGTATGCATCATACATCCATATGCCTTATCCTTCGGAAATCCATATACTCCCGTCGAAATTAATGGAAATGCAATGCTCTCGCACTTAAGTTCCAATGCTTTTTGCAACGATTTACGATAGCAATCCTCCAAAATTTCAAATTCGTGATGCAATCCATCCGTCCATACCGGTCCTACTGTATGAATAATATATTTTGCCTTTAGGTTATATGCACCAGTGACAGCAATATCACCTCTTGCAATTTTGCCGATATTCGCTCTTTCTGCGAGAAGCTTTTCTTTTCCTGCTGCCTCATATATTGCTAAGTCCGTGCCACTTGCACATATCGGATTTGGATTAGCAGTATTTACAATCACATCTGCCTTTACTCTTGTAATATCGTTTCGGACAATCTTAAATGGCATTGCGGCACCTCCTTATCCATGCCTGTATTACTTTAATAGCTTCCTTATCTGCTTATCCGTTGCCTCCGGATACATCTCATGCATATAATCTACAATCTGCTTCCATGAATCCTGTGGATTATCCTTATAGCAGGAAGTCACATAATCATATCCATAGATATGCTCAATAGATGAATACACTGCCACATCCCATCCATATTCAATACCTCTTTTATTCACTCTCTTCTTAAAATCGCAGTTGCACAGATAGGTCTGCATCATAAGATTCGTTATAGCACCATCAAATCCCTTTTCTCCATCCTTACCAAATCCAGCCTGTTTTTTCAATTCATTGGAATAAATCTCTGAATCAGCATTATCTTCCATAAAATTGACCATTATCTTTTTATGCTTATTAGGTGCTTTCCCATCATCATATAATGCATCAAAATCATATCCATCCCGGCGGTAATTAGCAAATACAGGAAGCCACTTTTTTGATATAAATCCTGCCTTCTTATCAA
>ERZ780077.388-NODE-388-length-15555-cov-3.17768_pt1 | contig 15555 bp, 17 predicted proteins | sample MGYA00511576_ERZ780077 | MGnify/ENA primary metagenome ERZ780077 (study PRJEB29588, sample SAMEA2149030) | human gut metagenome | biome: human gut; feature: human-associated habitat; material: faeces | place: Denmark | collected 2008/2010 ...
TATTGGGAGTAAACAATATGGCCTATCAAAAAGCCACTCAATGGCTTTGCTACCGGATGCGCATGCGATTGAAATTATTAGGTTGAAGAATAACAATTTGAAATAATCGCGTTCGCGTCTTTTTTGTTCATATTTATGAACTCTTGATAGCTTACGTTTCATGTTTTTTCCTTTCTAGTCACTTAAGACACTTACAGAATAAAACAAACGTTTTACATTGTCAAGCAAAAAATGAAATGAATGTTTGGTTATTGCAAAAAAACGTTTGATATTATAAAATGAATATAGAACGGGAGGGCGCATATTATATGAAAGAAAATCAAATTATTGCAGCACTTGCTTATGCTCATAAGAATCAACAAGATATCGCGGATTCGTTTGGATGCACCAAACAAAATATAAGTACTAGAATTAAACGCGAAAAGTTCACGGATGAAGAGCTAGAAAAAATGGCGCAAGCGATAGGCGCAAGATACAAATGCTATTTTGAATTTGAAGACGGCACGAAAATATAAACCCGTCTTTTTTTTATACTCATTTTTTCAAAAAGCTTTTTGTTTTTAAAACGTGCACGCAAGCGCCTATTTAAAAGGCTTTTAAGCGTGTTCGGTTGTAGTCTTATAAGATATAGTTATAAGACTTGTGTATATGTACTATATGGACGTGGTGAGCGTCCTTTTTTTTGTGTGGTTTGCTTCAGCTCCAGGAAGACAAGCGACACGCTGAGCGCATGACATGGTGCATATAATCCAATGTATTGAAGTAGTGAAATGTTTATTGCATATATAAGAACGTGCGCGCGTGTTCTATTAATGTAGTCATGGTCATGGTATGAAAGAACGCTTACAACAAGACATGTTGAAAAATGTTTCAACACAATAATAAATATATGAATGTCATATGATTGAAGCTGTGAGCGGTGCGGTGTGGTGGTAGCTGCATAGGTTTGATTTTTAACCCTGAAAGCGCCCAGGGCTGGGATCAGATCAGCAGATACCCCCCTATCTTTCAAAAGTTTTTTGCGTTTTGGGGAACGGCGTGGGGAGTTTAAAAAAACTGGGTCATGAGTGCATGAGAGGGGGTAAAATCTGAATTTCTTCATTTTGTACAGTGTACAAAGAAAAACCGTGATATTCTGTAGTCGTGAAGATTGGAAAACATCTTCTAGAACAAACAAGGTAGTTCTTGGATTGTTTCATTTTAGTGCCCGTTGAAAAAGACCTGTGGAAACATGGGTCTTTTTCATATCACTGCATTCAAAGTGGTTACTGTTAGTTTTTGTCGTCCTTTAAATTTGTTAACTGTAGTTATGGTCAAAACTTTGAATGTAGCGATATGAAAAAATATTATGGTTCAGAAGCAACAAAAACAGGTGCTAGAAATTATGCTAGAAAATTTTACTCAAGCAAGGCTTGGGAAAAGAAAAGCAAATCGTATAGAAAGGCACATCCACTTTGTGAAAGATGTTTGAAAAAAGGTATCTATACCAGGTCGACTTGTGTACATCACAAAGTACACATTGACCAGGACAACTATAGAGATGTACACATTCTATTTGGCGATTCTAATTTGGAAGCGTTGTGTGACTTATGTCATGCTGAAGAACATTCCAAACGTAAACCATCTTTTGAATTTGATGAAAACGGAATGCTTATAGGATGTGGAAGGGAGGATGATGAATGCAAAAAGGAGCATGGAAAAAAAGAATCAATTCACAACTAGAGAATTTAGGCACATTTTCTCCTGAATATTCGGTTGCGGTTGATTCACTTGCAGATGCCTTGGCCCAATATGATTCAACAATGAAGCAATGGAGAGATTCAAGTAAAGCAAATGGCTACAAATCACTACAGATGGTTGTTGAATATACGAACAAGGGCGGTGCAACGAATTTATCGCGCTCACCATACTACATTATTACCGTTCAATTACGTGATCAAATTATGAAATACTGCAAAGAACTTGGCTTGTCACCTACTTCACTTTCAAAAACAACAGAAGTATCCGGAAAAAAAGGTGATGAATTGGATGAGTTCATGAGCAGATTTAAATGAAATATCTAGACATTTATAAAGAACGTATTAAATCGGGTGAAGATGTAGTCGGTAAGTGGATAAAACTTAATCTTCAATATGTTGAAAGAGGTTTAGCAAATGGAGATTTCTTCTATGATGAGAAAAAAGCGGAAATGCATATAGCGTTTATTGAAACGTTTTGTCATCACGTAGAAGGAAAAACAACAAAAGTAAAGCTTGAGCCTTGGCAAAAATACTATATTGCGTGCATATTCGGACTTGTTGATAAGAATGGAAAAAGGCAGTTTCGTGAAATACCTACGGTAATGGGCCGAAAACAAGGAAAATCATTTCTTTGTGCAGGTATTGAACTTGATGTTGGATTTACATCTGATGAAGCAGGTATGCAGATATACAATATAGCTCCAAAGTTAAAACAAGCGCAGATCATTTACAATGTTCTGTATCAAATGATGGAACACTCTAAGGCATTGAGTCAAAGAGTAAAAAAACGTAGAACGGATATCTACATGAAACAGAATAACTGTAGATGGGAACCAATTGCCTTTGCATCTAAAAAATCAGATGGATTCAACCCATATTTGACGATATTTGATGAGTTTGCAGCCTGGGAAGGTGAAGCGGGTATGAAAATGTACAACGTTATGTTGTCGGCAGGTGGTGCAAGACCTGATCCACTTTATATTCCTGTAAGTACCGCAAACTATATTGATGAAGGATTATATGATGAATTATTTGTTCGTGGAACATCCGTTTTACTTGGTACGTCTGATGAAAAACAAATGTTGCCTTTCTTTTATATGATTGATGATATTCAAAAATGGGATGATCCTATTGAATTAAGAAAAGCAATGCCAAACCTTGGAATATCGGTTTCTTATGAATATTTGCAGAATGAAATTTTAAAAGCACATAGCTCACCGACATATAAGGCGGAGTTTATAACAAAATATGCGAATATCAAACAGAATTCAACGGAAGCGTTATTTAGTGCAGAAGATATTAACAAAGTTAAAGGTGAAGAACTTAGATTTGAAGATTTTGCACATACATATGCAGTTGGTGGAATTGACTTGTCACAAACAACAGATTTAACAGCCGCATCTGTAGTTATACGAATTCAAGAACAGGACTACATATTTACTCATTTTTGGCTTCCAACATTAAAAATCAAGGAGCTAGAGGAAAGAGACAAGATACCATATACAAGATTTATTCAATTGGGATATTTAAGTCCAAGTGGGGAAAACTTTGTACGGTATGAAGATGTTACGGAATGGTTTGAAATGCTACGTAAGAAATACAAGATTTATTGCGTGGTCGTTGGATATGACCGTTATTCGGCTCAGTATCTTGTGGATGATATGAAGAAATATGGATACAAGATGGATGATGTCATTCAGGGTACTAACCTTACACCGGTTATTAATGAATTTACAGGATACGTAAGAGATGGATTTGTTCATACAGGAACAAATGGATTATTACAAGCACATATGTCTAGTGTGGCATTAAAAAAAGTTGCGGAGGACAATCGTGTACGCATGATTAAAACTGATCCAAGAAAACATATTGATGGGTATGCATCTGTTATTGATGCATATACAGTAAGACAAAAATGGTGGGATACTTTTAAATACCGCCTTGAAAACAAGAAAAGGAAGGTGAATTAGTGGCTAAAAGCAGAAGAAAAAGATTTGGTTTGCTAGGAAGTCTATTAGGACTAAATAAGCCAGCACCTAAACAAAATCAATTACACTCTATGTTTGCAAGCTTAGGTGGATATTCACCAGTGTATTCATCATATGATGGTGGAATATATGAGATTGGACTATGCAGAGCATGTATCAATCGAATTGCTACATCATGTGGGAAGGCTTCACCTGAACTGACAAACAAAGACTACAAAGCTAAGATATATAACTATTTGGTTAAGAAAAAGCCAAATCCTTATATGACAGCTAGTCAATTTTACAAAAGATTGGCAACTATCTATTTTGCAGAAAACAATGCTTTCATTATTCCGATTGAAGATGAATATGGAATGATAAAGGGATTGTGGCCCGCAGTACCAAGTCAGTGTCAATTAAAAGAAATCAATGGTGTAGTTTATATTTATTTTAATTTCATCTATGGCGAAACAAAATTGATTGAATACAGCAAGGTAGGGCATTTAAGACAAATGCAGTATAAAAATGATTACTTTGGTGATACCAATGATGCATTTGATACAACAGCTAAATTGATGCTTGCTCAGGAAGAAGGAGCAATTAATGCGATTAAGTCGAGTTCTATTGTTCGATTCTTAGCTAAAATTTCAACACCAATTGACGATGATGAGGATTATAAAGAACAACAAAACATGATCTTGAGAAATAACCTGAACAAAAATGAAACAGGTGTATTCCTTGTCGACAATCGATTTGATGAAGTAAAACCGATTGAAAGTAAACCACTATTAGTGGATGCCAAGCAGAAGCAGGCAATTGAAAATAGTGTATACAGCTATTTTGGAATTAGTGAAGCTATTTTACAAAATAAATATAAACCTGATGAATGGAATGCATTTTATGAATCAATTATCGAGCCTTTCTTTATTGAAGTTGGAGAAGTGTTGAGTGGAATGTTATATTCCGTAAATCAGATTATGAATGGTAGTGAAATCATTCTTACAAGTGATCGTTTACAGTATGATTCGACACAAACAAAATTAAATGTTGCGACTCAAATGTTCGATAGAGGAATGATTGATACAAACGGGGCATTAAATATTATGAACAAAGCGCCTTTACCAGATGATGAAGGTAAGAAACGTTTTATTCGAGGTGAATATATCCAGGTAACTAAATCGAATCAAGGAGGAATTGGTTACAATGGGGAAACCGAACCACAGCAAAATCCAAATGCGCTCGATCCCGTTCCAAATGAACCCGGTGACGGAAAATAAACGGATTGATACTCAGTACTATGTTGAAGGATATGCTACAACATTTGAGCCTTATGTTCTTTATCGAGATTATGAAGGTAATGATGTATATGAGTTGATTGAGCGTTCAAGTTTGGACAACGCTGATATGAGTGATATCATCTTCCAATTTGATCATGGAGGAATGGTATATGCACGTACAAGCAATGGTTCACTTATTGTTGAAGTAGATGAACATGGATTGTTTGTTGCAGCAGATTTAGGAAGAACAGAAGCTGCAAAACGTTTGTACGACAGTATTCAGGCAGGAATGGTTACTCAGATGTCATGGCGATACATGGTGGATGAGGAATCATATGATAGAGATAAAAAGACGTGGACAACACGTAAAGTATCAAAAATTTATGATGTTTCGGCAGTCTCGATTCCTGCAAATGATCAAACGTCTATTGAAGCAAGGGCAAAGTCTTTAATGGATGAAGAACGGACTAAAAAAGAAAATGAAAAGAAACGAGAAAGACTGAGTTTGTTGTTGCAGATTAAGGAGGCTATTAATTAATGTTTACAGAGCAACAACTAGCAGCATTCAATGCAATGAATCACGAACAGATTCAAAAAAGATTTAAAGAAATTCAAGATGAGGTCAACAAAAACGATCCTAATACAAACTTGGAAATGTTACAGGCAGAATTTGATATCTTGCAAAAACGTGACAAAGAGTTACAAGGCAAGGTAGCAAAACGTCAGGCGTTCTTAGATACTATGGCAAAATCTATTGTAGATGAAGATGAAGCTTTTGCTACACAACAGGAACAAGCTCGTAGCAAAGCACATCCATCAATGCCTACAAACTTGTCAGAACGTAAAAAAGGAATGGAAGACGATATGGAGTATCGTAGTGCGTTCATGGAATTCGTTCAAAAAGGAAAACAGTCAGAAATCTTAAGACAACGTAGTGCAGAAGCAGGTGTGGCAGCTGATCTAGGCATTTTAATTCCTGAAACAATTGTTCAGAAAGTAATGACTGAATTAAGTAAATCACGTGGTTACTTATACAATGCAGTATTACATACAAATTTCCGTGGTGGTGTTAAATATCCTATCGGTTCATTCAAGGCTACATTTAAACGTATCACAGAAACAACAGTATCTGATCGTCAAAAGGCCGGTTCTGTTACAGAATTTGTACAATTTGGATATTTGATTGGTGAAATTCGTTTAGCACGTACATTACTACAAACTGTATTGACTGTAAATGCATTTGAAACTGAATTAGCAAAAGTTATTGTAGAAGCTTATTTGGAAGCTATGGATCGTGAAATTTTAACAGGCCAATCTGAAAACAATGAGTGTGAAGGTATTTTAACAGAAGCTAATAAAGTAAGTGGACGTATTAAAGCAGATCACATTATTGAATTTACGGAAGCAGAAATGAAAGATTGGAAATCATGGCAAACAAAATTGTTCGCAAAGATTCCTTTATCAATGCGTAAATTAAAACCAGAGTTCGTAATGACGCCTGCTACATATGAAGCAAACATTAAAACGTTGGCCGATGATAATAATCGTCCTGTTTATGCAGAAACATATAATCCTATTGATGGTGCAGAACGTGCAACATTCAAAGCTAGAACAGTTAATTTCGTTGAAAATGATACATTCAAAGATTTTGATGAAGCAAAAAACGGTGAATATTTCGGAATGTATTGGGTTGGAAAAGAAGCCTATGCGATCAACTCAAATATGCAGTTTGGTGTGAAGAAGTACTGGGATTATGAAAAGAATGAGGAAGTAACTCAGGCATTAGTTATCAATGATGGTAAAGTATTAGATCCTCAATACATCTTCTTGTTAAAAAAAAAAGTAGCTTAAGCAATGGAGATGTTACAAAAGATGAAAGTCAAACAGGAACACAATCATTAAATGATGAAGAACCTGTTGGAACTGATGATGAACCTATTTTATTAGATGATGAGCCTAAGAAAACTACTCGAAAAAGCAGTGCGAAGAAAGCTTAGGTGATAGATAATGGCGTTCAATATTTCTGAAAGCCTTCTAGAACGTGTTAGAACTGCTGCTACAAGAGCTAAATCACATGCTTATGATGATGAAATCAAAACGTATATCAATGCATGTTTATACGATTTGGATAGATTAAATATCTTATTTGATGAAGATGATTTAGAAGATGAAATTGTAGTAGCGGTAATAGCATATGTAATGTCAAAATTTGGTACAACGGATGCTTCAAATAAAGAATCAATGGCTAAAACATATGAGGATTTACGTCAGATTCTTATGACAGATAAATCTCATAAGAAGGTGAAATAGTATGGCATATGAATATACTCATGAGAATAATCTTTACTACGATGTGGCATATCTGATTGAAAAAGAAAGATATGTGGATGCAGATGGTGTGGAACGTGTTAATGAAACTGAGAAGGAAGTATTTTGCCGTGTCGGTGGAATTTATTCAAAAGAATTTAATGGAGCCTACCAGGCAGGCATACAGTTAGCGTATAAGCTTGTTATTCCTACTATTGATTACAATGATGAAACGACAGTGAAATACAACGACAAAAAGTATGCGGTTTATCGTACATTCCCATCCGGAGATACGATTGAACTATATGTTCAACAGGATGCTGGAGAATGGAAACAGTAAGACAACAGATTGTAGCTAAATTCACTGAACTTTTAGGTGAAGGACAATTTGTATACGGAAGTTTCAAATCAAAACCCCATACCCCCTATGGGAATTATGCATTGGATTATACAAATAATTACTTTGCAGACAATAGAACGTATTGTAAGATTGGAACTTACATATATAGATTGGTGACTGATCAAAAAGATTTTGAATTAGAAGCTAAAATCGAAGACATGTTTGATGAACTAGAAATACCATACCAAACCATCACAGATGAAGATATAAACACTCAAAAAGTACACTGTACAGAATGGACGGTGACATTAGTTGGCCGTCAATGATGTATATTGCGATATGTCGCAGCTTGGGCCTGAAATTAGAAAGATGATTCAAGAATATAAAGAGCATTCTTTGGCACAGATTGATAGAGCAGTAGAAGAAACTACAAAAGATTCTAAAGACATTGTTAAAGCTAAGGCCAATGTAGACCATAGAAACACGCGTAGAAAAGGCAAGTATAAAAGGTCTATAACATATAAGATAGAACGTGAATTAGCCCATACACGCGGTGTTATTTATGCGAGTGGCCACGAATACTCATTAACTCATTTACTAGAAAACGGACATAATTTATGGAATTCTCCTAGACGTACACGTGCATTTAAGCATTGGAAAGATGGAGAAACAAACGCAATCAAGGAACTGCCAAGTTTAATCGAAAAATATTTGAAAGGATAAAAACTATGGCAGAAAAAAACAAAGTACGATTCGGTCTAAAAAATGTACATGTATGTTCTATTACAGAAAGTGCAGGATCAATTACATATGGTACGCCTACTGCGTGGAAAGGTGCTAAATCATTAACTCTAGATCCAGAAGGAGATACAAATACATATTATGCAGATAACACTGCGTATTTCACAACGAATACAAACAATGGATATTCAGGAAGTTTGGAAATGTCTGAGATTCCTGAAGAAATTGAAAAAATGATTTTCAATACAGTGACAACAGAAGAAGGTAACTTAGCAGAAGATGCAAACGTATTGCCTAATAATGTTGCGCTTATGTTCCAATTTGAAGGTGATGTAAGTGCTACTAAACATATCTTCTATAAGGTTGTATTTGCACGACCAAATGTAGAAGGTGAAACAAAAGAAGAAAGCACTGATCCTACTACTACATCAATGGATATTACAGCAGTTCCCATTGAGAAAGATGATCATCAATGGGTAAAGGCAAAATGTCGTAAAGGGGATACAAATTATGAGAGTTTCTTTACAACTGCTCCAACATTACCTACTCCAAAAGCTGGTGAAATGAGCCAGGAAGAAAGTACACCGGTAGTTGTACAAAGTGATGATGGAAAGGAAGTGAGCACATTATAAGAGGGGCAACCCCCTCTTTGTGAGGTTATATGGAAACAAAAATTAAGATTGATGAAAAAGAATATGGTGTTCTTTATAAAGGTAAGACAGCGAAAATCTATAGAGAATACTTCAATAGAGATATGTTGGTTGACACTCAGAAAGCACAGATGAAGTTCTCGGAAGCTATCAAAAAGAAAGTGGGAACAGATGAAGAAGATGAACCTGCATATTATGTATTGTTAGAAGCGAATGGTTCAGAATTCTTTGAACGTGTGTTGTGGGCATGTATCAAAGCATATGATGTTGTTCAAGGAAAAGAAACGGAAGATTTTTCAGATTTTATTGATAATGTTGTAGACTATGACACATTTGTCACAGTAGGTATTATGGTGTTTGAAAAAATCGTTTTTGCGAACAGTCCAACTATCGATAGTGAATCAGAAGATGTAGAAGAAAAAAACAAAAAAAAAGAATAGTTAGCTACTCTGATTTGATTATAGGGTGCATGAATTTAGGGCTCAAGATGAATGAAATAGATGATATGGACATTGGAATGATGTTTGACTTGATCATAGCTAAAAGCAATATGAGTGCAAGAGCAGACAAACAATCTAGTAACAAAGTACATATCCGTAAAGCAATCCAAAGCGACTTTGATAGATTTTAGGAGGTACTAAAATTGTCAGGTTATAGTCAAATAAAAGGTATCTCCGTAAAGATTGATGGAGATACTACAGGATTTCAGAAAGCGATAAATGAAATCAAAAGAGAAACATCAGGGTTAGACCAAACAATGTCTAAACTAAAAGCTTCAATGAAGCTAAATCCGAATGATTTCTCGTCATTTGCAACATACCAAAATCTATTAAAGGATAAGATTCAGAGCACTTCTAAGCAATTGGATGTCTATAACAAAAAGCTTAAAGAATATCCTAAAACACAACAACAATGGGCAGATCAAGTTAACAAATCAAAAGACACGTTATCGCAATATCAGACTAAATTAAACAGTACTGAATCGGCGATGAGTGCCTTACAAAAAGAATATAAGACAAATCAAACTCAAATCCAAGCATGGAAAGATGCGATTGGCGATAGTTATCACACTACAGAACAATGTGAAACCGCAATTTCCACTCTAACTGCTAGAAATAAAGAACTTTCAGTTTCTATGAAGGCAAATAGTGCTTCACAAAAGGAATACAATGCAAAAATTGCGGAACAAAAGAAAAATCTTGTTGACTTAGGAAGCACGTATGAGGAATCGCAAAGGACGTTTAATGGTCTAAGAGCTGGTGCAGCAACGTTAAACAATGAACTAAAGAGCTTGAATAAAAGCTTTATTACAGATAATGAAAATATATTAAAATTATCACATTCATTTGGTGTTGCCAGTCAGAAAGCAAATCAATTTGCAGAAACTATTAAACCATTGTCTGCGTTGTCAGCAGCGGTTATTGTCGGAGCAACAAAAACTGCAATTGATTTTGAAGATGCATGGACTGGTGTTACAAAAACAGTAAATGCAACTCCTCAACAGTTTGAAAAAATCAATGCAGGCTTAAAAAATCTTGCACAAACTACATCGAGTACATATCAAGATATTGCACATTATGCAGAACTTGCAGGACAAATGGGTATCCCTACAGATTCTATTGTTGGATTTACTAAAACTATTACAGAATTGGGTGATACTACAAATCTTGTTGGTGAAGAAGCAGCACAAAGTATTGCCAAATTCTCAAACGTAATGGTTTCACAGTCTAAAAAGACGAATACATATTATTCTCGTTTAGGTTCTACAATCGTAGATTTGGGAAATAAGTTCTCTACTACTGAAGCGGATATTATGGATATGGCTACTCGGCTTGGGGTTGTGGGGAAAATGGTTGGTTTGAATTCGAACCAAGTATTAGGATTATCAACTGCATTGTCTTCATTAGGTATTGAAGCTGCTGCTGGTGGTAGTTCTGTTTCTAAAATGTTGAAGACAATTGATATATCTGTTTCTACGGGAGATAAGAAACTACAAAAGTTTGCAGAAGTATCTGGCATGACTTCAAGTCAATTCCAAAAGGCTTGGGGAGAAGATGCAGCGGGAACATTCTTAAAGTTTGTAGAAGGTATTGGTAAATCGGCGGATGTTACAAAAACATTGGATGAATTAGGCATTAAGGAAGTACGACAAGCACAGTCAATGGGTGCTTTGGCACAAAGTTCGGATGTATTGGCTAAAGCATTAAATGTTTCTCAAAACGCATGGCAAGCGAATTCAGCCATGGCAACTGAAGCGGAAAAACGATATGGAACATTAAAATCTCAAATGTCACAGACATGGGAAGCAGTTAAACAAGCCGCTGATGAACTAGGCCAGGCATTTACACCTACTCTTACATCTATATTGAAGGTTGTAAAGAAAGCGGCTAATGCGTTCTCTAATTTAGATGACAGTACACAAGAAACAATAGCAAAATTGTTGTTGGTGACTGCGGCTGCATATCCTACTGCAAAAGCAATCAGCAAGATTTCAGATGGACTGAATTATGGAGTAGGGAAGATGGCGGGGTTCGCTAGAAATACAAAGAGCCTTGTAAAAGCAATCGAAAATACATTATCTCCAGCAAGCGAATTAACTGGTGCACTTGCAGATGCTGGTACACAAGCTACGGTTACAGGTGGTGCTTTCTCGTCTACAAGTGTGTTATTGTCAGGCTTAGGCATTGCAGCAGGATTAGCGGTTGCTGAAATTGCTGTATTAGTTCCTATGTTTGAGAAGGTTAAGCAAAAGGAAATTGAAGATTTAAAAGCGAAAGATGCTTTGTATGAAGCTGATTTAAGAGTTATTGATGGTTTATCAAAATACAATGCTCAAATAGATAAATACACATCTAAAGCAGAAGGATATATTGATACATATAAATCAAATGAAAAGGTAGCAAAAAATTTAGTTACTCAGATTGAACAACTAAATGATGTTGAAAATAAATCAGAAACACAAAAAGAATTATTGCGTGAAAAGGTTGAACAGTTAAATGCTATTTATCCTGATCTTAATCTAACAGTAGATGAAAACAGTGGCAAGGTTGCTGATAATACTGGAAAAGTGTTTGAAAATGTTGGTGCTTTAGAAGAATATATCGACAAAATTCAGGAAGCTGCTAAACAAGAAGCATATGCTGATGCAATTAAGACAACCACAAAGTCTATTGTTACTCAAGAATCCAAATATCAAGAACTAGGTGCAACTTTATACGATTTACGTGGTAAATACGTAGAATTACAACAAAAGCAAAAAGAAGCCATTGCAGATCATGACAACGAAAAGATTGCTCAATATACAGATCAATTAGGCATTGTAAAAGGACAAATGGATGAGGTCACTGCTTCATTAGGTAATATGGGTGAAAAGCTTCTTGAGTCTAATCAAAAATTAGCAGATTATACAAACCAATTAGAAACGGGAGGTTTAAAAGAAATTGGTGATACTTTAAAAAGCCAATTGCAAGAAGTTGTAGATACGGCCGCAGAAGATGGCTACAAAATCCCTAAGAATTTGACAGACGGAATCATGAATGGAACAGAAAGCTATACAACTGCTCGTGATTTTATAACTCAGATGCTTACATTCCAACAATTAACAGAAAATGCTGGTCAAGCTGGTTTAGCAATACCTGCTGCAATCGCAGAAAGTATTGTTGAGAATGCAGGAAGTGTTAGTGAAGCAAATGCTCAATTGAATAACATGATTGAGTTTAACGAAGCTGTTCAAAAGGCGGGATATGATGGATTACAAGTTTCACCTAAAGTTGCAGAAGCGATTGCAAGTAATCAAATATCCGTTTCTGATGCAATGAAAGCATTGGGAAAAGGTGGAGTTGATGAATTAGAGAAGCAGCTAAATAAAGGAAAAGATAAGGCATCAAAAACATCTAAAGAAACAGGTAAAGCTTTAAAAGACGGAGAATCCGATGGTATAGCATCAGGAAATTCAATGGGTGGTTCTAGTGGAAAAGCTTTGTTTAGTTCATATAGCAAATACGCAAAACAAACGATAGCAGCCGCTGAAAAAGTAAAAGAAGCATTAAAAGATGCACAAGAGTTTGCAAAAAATCATCCTATCATAATTACGCAAACGACTGTCAAAAAGACAAAAACTGAAAAACATTCTTTAGATAATTTATCTCGACCTGTTGTTGATTCTGATGTTGCACCTATGAGTGCTGATTCTATTGCAGCGTTGGCTGATACAAGCACATATGCAGTGGCTAGTGATGCTACTACATCTATTATGGGTGGTACAGTATCACGCTCTAATTCTACGGCATACAATTTAAACTTGGATGGTATTTACAAAAGAATGGACAATTTAATGAGTGCTTTAAATGCAATAATGGATAGCAATATCACAATCAATCTACAACCTATGCAATTGGATGGAAATGTTGTTACAGATACTGTACAAGAAATTATATCAATTCGAGATATGTTGAAATCATGGGGAAATGGAGGTTCATAAAATGTATCATTTTAGATTTACACCTGAAAATAAACTGCGTTATACGCAAAATATTATGTATTTATTAAAGGTAAGTGAGCGCCCTGTTATTCCTATGGCAGAGGAAATTGTAGAAACATCTACACTTGGTGACGGTACTACATCGTATCGTCATACAGGTGTATATCAAGATCGCAAAATTCCTATCAAATGCAACTTTGTTTTAAATAGCAAGAAAGAATATCTAGATCGTATCTATAAAATTCAACAATATTTTAATGGAAATAAAGGAATATTGGAGTTAACTAGTGATGATAGAGAACATTATTGGAAGGTAAAAAATGTAACGTTTGATATAGATTCTAGAGATTTTGGACGAGGAAGTGAATTTACAATCACATTTATTTGTGAACCTTACAGATACGTAAATAAGTATTCAAGACCATACGATATTGTAAGTGGTAAAAAGGTAGAACTTGCGAATTATTATGAAACAGCATATCCAATCTATCGCTTATATAACACTTCCATGAATGCGAAAAACATTACGATCAATTGTAATGGAAACAATTTTACAATCACAAATCCTTTCAATGGTACATCGGATATTTTGTATGTTGAAATCAATACAGAGAATTCTTATATGAAAACATACTATAAAAATGGAACGTATAAATATGACACATTGAAAACAAGTGGTTCGTTTGATGGACTTAAATTTAATTATGGTTCAAATAATGTATTGATCACAACGGATATTGGTGCTATTCGTGCAGAAATTATACGTAATTATAGGGAGAAATAAAGATGATTCATTTATTCTTTTCTAGAAAAAAAACAACATATGCACAAATGAAAGAACGTAATGGAGATGTGATTTTAAAACATTGTATAAGTGCTAAGGCAGTGTTTGAAAGAAATTCTATTTGGTACGTAGAAATAGAATTTCCAAAAAGTGATTTGATGGGTATGGAAATCAGTGATGAGTCCGTGTTTAAAGTGGATATAAATTTTGAAGAACCTCAGTTATATAGAATTGCGTATCCAAAATACAACAAACAAAGCGATACATATACATGCTATGCAACACATGTGTTCTTTGATTCTCAAAAAGAAGTGTTTGTGTTTGATGATCGTACTATGAGTGGTACGTGGCAAGATGCAGTGAATACCGCAAATGAGATTATTACAAATTCACGGCCCAATTATCCTTATAAAATTTATGGTCATGGGGAATATGCAAATTATACAAATGTTAATGCAGAGGATGAAAAAATCATTTATTTCCGAAATGTTCAGAATAGTGGGTATTGTTTGGACGTTCCAAGCGCAAGTGAAGATGCATCTATACAATTACAGACATATCAAAGAAACAGAACATCTGCACAGACTTTCATGTTGAAAAAAGTAGGGTCAGACAAATATGGAGATATATATGGAATTTTATCATTATGTTCGTGTAGGTGGCTTAAATTGGATTCAGGAAAGGTTGTGTTAGGAAGTCTTTCCGAAAGCCCTTCAGATAATTCTGAGAAATGGTGGTTCATTAAGAGTGGATCTAATTATGAAATTGCACCGTATATAAACATATATTATGGCATCTATACTAGTTCAACGAGTATTGGCAACGGCAACAAAGTAATTGTTGCTGATAGAGGTACTTCCGAAGTTGGAAATGCGTGTAAATGGATGATTGAAGATGTGGATTCTACACAAACGGCATATTGGGTTCGATATAATCTGATTCAATGTTTGTTTGGCACAGAAGAAAATTCTATGATGAACAGATGGCCCGAATGTGAAAATAACAGATATGTTGCGATGTTCAACAATTATGACTGTTATTTTGGAAATCCAGATTACTATGCTTCCAATTTGAAGCCAAATGGTTTCTTTATAAGTAATAAAGAAATGTCTGAATACACAAAAAAGAAGTCAATGGAAAATGTAGTTACAGGAATCATACCGAAAGCGTACAATGGACGACTTCTACCGAATAACGAGATCGTTAAGGCTAGTAATTGGGATACAGATGAAATTCATAGAATTGATGTAAAAGAATATTCCGATATCAA
>ERZ780077.396-NODE-396-length-15415-cov-4.78464_pt1 | contig 15415 bp, 27 predicted proteins | sample MGYA00511576_ERZ780077 | MGnify/ENA primary metagenome ERZ780077 (study PRJEB29588, sample SAMEA2149030) | human gut metagenome | biome: human gut; feature: human-associated habitat; material: faeces | place: Denmark | collected 2008/2010 ...
TGGAAATAGATTGCGCCAAAAAAGCGAACAAAAATTCCCCATTGAAACGCAATGCGAAACAATGGGGTAACATAAAGACCAAAGAAAACTATTAATATATAAAAATAATAATAAACTATAATAATAATACCATAAACAAATTAAAAAGTCAATAGAATAATAAAATTTTTATTACTGAATTAATAACCTCTTAATTAGCGTTTGTGTTATATTTTTAATTTGGTAATTTATAAGCTAATATTTGAATTGGAATAATAGCGTCATTATTCTCACCTTGACCTGTTCCATTAAATTCAAGAAAGTGACCTACGGCAGCTACAAGATTTCCATCTGTATTTATTGTAAATTCTCTTAATCTCATCCATGGTGCAGCATTTGTTTGAGTTCCAATAGCAAAACAAGCAAAAGAGTGAGTATTACTTGTTTCACATTTTCCTGAAGAATGAATTGCACGTGTTTGACCTACTGCATTTATAAATATAATTTCAATATAGTCATAATCATTTAAGTCAACACTACATTGTAAAACGGTATTAACAGCTAAAGAAGATGGATTTTCATTTGAATAAGCAACAACAGGCGTTAAAGTTTCAATTTTTGAAGCGTTTTGTGTTGCTTTAGTATCAGCAGAAGTTGCTGTATTATTTGCATTTGTAGCAGTTGTTTGTGCATTAGTAGCTGTTGTATTAGCAGATGTTGCAGTTTGATTAGCACTATTTGCAATTGTAAGAGCGTCAGTTGCGTCAGATTGAGCAGAACTTGCAGTTTGATTAGCATTTTCAGCTAGAGCATAAGCATTGTCAGCTCTTATTCCTGCATTAGTAGCATTTGTTGAGGCAGTACTTGCTGTTGACATTGCCTCACTTGAAGTATTGTTTGCATTTTGTGCAAGTGTTTGACTTGCTTGAGCGACTGTATCAGAAGCTTTTATAGCTGTGTCAATGTCAAGCATTGCTTTATTAAAATCACCAAGATAAGTAGGTTTATCATCGGCAGTATATTGTGGTAAACCATAATTTGCAGTTTGATTTGTATAAGACATAATAAATCATTCCTTTCATAAAATATTAATTAAGCAGTCAAAAGATGACCTGCGTTAAAATCGAATTCATAAGCTGTTAAATCTTTTGAATCAAAAGAAGTAGCTGTTAATTGTAACAAGTCAAAATCACCAGCTGAAATTGGTAAAGGTTTATGTAAATCAGCTAATTGATTAATAACGTCTGTTATTTTGTCAACCTCACCACTAAAAGGATTATACATATAATGATTAAAATCAATCATTAAAATATTTTTACTGTATAAATCAAAATTTCTAGCTGTAATTTCTTTGTCATCAAACTCTTCAGCTGTTAAATTTAAAGTATCGAATTCGCTTGCTGTTATTCCGTAGTAACGTAAATAACGGTATAAATCATAAACAACATTTTGAATATTATCGTAACGCCCTGTTGTAGGGTTATAAACGTCAATTCCTTTTATTATTATTTCGTCAATTTCTTCTTTTAATTCATTGAATTTTTGTTCTATTTCAACGTTTAATAAATCAATATTTGAATTAATATAATCTGTTAAAAATGAAACTTTTTCATTAATTAAAGAAGTTAATTGATTAATAACAATTTCGTCTTGAAAATCGGAATATTTTTTTAATTTTTCAATTTCTTCGTCAGTATAATTATATAACATTTGATTTTGACTGTCAACATAAGTTTTTAAATCAGTTATAGCATTTTCAATTAATTTTTCTATTGCCTCAATTGATACTTCATTTATTGCTTTTATAACTTCATTTAATTTTTGATTTATTTCAATTAGCTGTTCTTCATAAGTTAAACTAATCATATAAGAAGTTGGAAGTTCTCCAATTGTTTTATACATTTTTAAATTTTTTATACTCATAATAAAACCTTCCTTTCTAATACAAGCCCATAAAAAGACTTTGTAATTCATTTATTATATCTTTATCGACAGCAATAATATTTTCTCTAAATTGTTTAATCATTGCTTGATAAGACGCTGTAATTCCTTGATTTCCTTTCAAGTGTCTTACAAATTCCTCTGTATTTTTATTAGTTATTGAGGAAGTTGTATTTGTTTCATCTGTGATATTGCTTTCTGTTTCACTTGCAGAAGTATTTGTTGCATAATTTCCATTAAGGATATTTTCTTTATTAATTTCGCCTTGAGGTGTATCTGAATTGATATTTAAACCATTAGCATTATTTTGAGCGTTTGAAATTGAATTTCCTTTGTTTTCTCCCTCTCCCTCAGTTGTACGATTAAAAGTTTCGTAGTAATCAACATTAACTAAAGGGTCATACTCAATAGCATTAGTATATATTAAAGGAAGTTTTGATTCCATTATTTCCTTCATTGTTATTTTTGCATAATGTTTAAAAAGTTCAGGAGTTTCAAAACCAATTTCACGCATAAAGTAATGGTCAACAATTTTGCTTGCCAGTTTGTCTTTACTCCACATTTTTGAGTTTTCCAAAACTTTAATTTGTTCAGGTAATAAATAATCAGATATTTCATAATCTTTAAACCATTTTTCAACTTCATCTCTTGAATATATTTGACATATTTTACGAAGTTCAACAGTATATGTTGCCATTATTTATCACCTTCCTTTATTACATTTAATTTATCAAGTTCGTTTAATTCTTTATAATCATTGACAATACTTTGAGCGTTTTTGATTATATTATGCAAGTCTGAACGAACACGAACTGAAATTTCCTTATCAGTACCAGTAAAACCAAATTTTTCGTTGAATTGTTTACATGCAAGTTGACGAGGTGCTAAATAGCTTTGAAGATTTAAATTAATTAATTCATTATTTGAGTTAGCCTCATCAGTAATTAAACGTTCTTTCTTATCAACCATTATATTATTAATTCCGTAAAAAAGTCAATGCCTCGTTCCATATTTCTTTTTTGTAGTCAATTATTTTGTCAGCTATAAATGGAGCGTCAGTTTTAATTGCACGTAAAGCATTTTCATCAAGTTGAGATTTATCACCAAAAATAAAAGGTCTGTTTCCGTCATATTGTGAATATAAATTTTCCATTAAAACTCTTTGTTTTTCATCTATTGTTAATAGTACAGGTGTTTTTTGAGCTTTTATATTTACGTCAGCTGTTCTTTCTGCCTCGTATAATCTTAAAGCAAAAAGTTGAATCGTATTATATGTTGGAATTCTGTTCCAATCGTTCATGACTAATATACATTGTTTATCTTCTAAATATTTTCTTCTTTCTTCAGATAAACCTTCAATTCCTGTGTATAGTCTTCTAAATGTTGAATAATCAAAGGAATAACAATTCAAAGACGTTGGTAAACCATAAATATTAAGTGAACCATTTGCGCAAGCGTTTGTATTAATAAAACCAAATTTTGGGTCTTTTAAAAATGCACATTGTCCGTGTAAAAATAATGATTTTTCAATATATCTTGCGTCCATTGATGAGGGTAAATTTACCCACTCAAAAATTGAAAGAGCTACTTTTGTGAATCTGTTTAAATAATCAATAAATGTAAAATCATTTAAAATCATACTGTCAATAAATTGAGAATTTTTTATATTAGGTTTTTTCATTTTTTAAATTCTCCTTTCTATCTGTTATTTTGTGAATAATCTAAAAATGTTTGAGGATTATGCCATAAAGTTATACCATTGTCAAACATTAATTTAATCATTACTAAATCTTCTTGAGGAATATCAGCAATAATATTTGAATCAATTGTTTTTATATAGTTCCAATTTGGTCTACTGTTTAAATTTGGTGTTTTTACTTGATTAGTTTTATAACCGTACATGTCAAAATATTTGTCAATACGTCTTGCGAACTGTTCTTTTATTGTGTATCTTGTAAATATACTTCTATCAATTAATTCATAACCTAGTAAAGTAGCATTTGAACTTGACATGCGGCCTGTATTTGGTAAAAGTTGTTGTTTTTCAACCTGTGCCATTTGTTGTTTAATATAATATTCATGATTTTTATCAATACTTGCCATTTTAAAACCTAGATTGACAGATGTTCCTAGTGCTTGAGTTGGATTATCTCCAAAAGCTTGATTTACCATATCAGCAAAACCACCAAAACCAGTTTGCATTGCATTTATTTCATAATTATACTGTTCTTGTTCCATATTTAAAGAAACAATTTGAGAATTTTGAGCTAGCCAAGTATTATAATATTGACTAATCCAACCAATAGTTGGGTAACCGTTAATAATTGTCATGTCAGGGATATTTCTTCCAGATTGACCTCTATAATTTTTTGGAATAATAGCAACTGTTGGATTTGGTGAAATTTCAGACATTAAATCAAATTGAGGTTGACCTGAAACAAAATTTTCATACCTATAAATTTTAGAACTTCCATTTGGTGGATTAAATCCTAAATACATGTAAGGATAAGTTCTTAATTTTTGATTTTTAGGTTGATAACCGTCGAGATTTGTTGGAGTACTTGTTAAAGTTTTTGAAATAGGTGTTGCTTTAAAATCTGAAATAAACCATTGCAAAACTCCACTTCTTAAATCTTGAGCAGTTAAACCTTTAAACCCTACAAGTGCCAAAATAGGAACAGAAAATACTGTCATAATAGCGTCACCAAAACCCAAATTATTAATAGTTTGAAGTAAACCTTGTATCATATCAGAAGTGACCACACAAAAATACATTCCGTTAGGAATTCCATTAGCTATAACTCCCATAGCTGTTGGTGTATCACTTGTTAACCCATCATCTTTAGGATTTCGAGTATATGCAATTATATAAATAGGTTCTAATTCGTCAAATTCAGCTGTTCCACCAATTTTATATTCTCCAGTTTCTAAACCTTCAGGAATTAAATTAAAACCGAGGAACGTCCTCATTAGTATAGCACATTTCCCTATCAATAAAACTTTCCAAAAATGTCAAATCAAATTGCCAAGTTTGCCAAACGTCAGTTGATATTGATATTTCGGTCATACTATCATTTATATATTTCATACCATCAATAAAAGCATAAAACCACTTATTTGAATAATTTTCGTTTTGATACATAACATAATTATATTCAATTAAATCATCAAAATGACCGTGGGTAACGAATAACATTATCTTTTCTTTGATATTTTGCGTCACTAATATTTAAATGAGGTAAACTTGAAAAATAATCAAACTGACTCTGTTTATTTGCAAAAGTCAATTGATTTTTATTATCAATATTTATTGGAACTTTAACAAGATAAATATTTGTATTTGGTGCTACTACCATTTTAAAACCTTCTTTCTTCATAAAATTAGAGGAAGGAAGGTTTTTTAATTTTTGCCTTTCCTTCCTCAATAGGAGTATTTCTATTTAAATGATAGAATTCAATTTTATTCAGCGTGATATGGTACAGTAACAGCAATTTCAACTGAAACATTACCTGCGCTTACTGTTATAGTTGCCTCACCATCAGCATTTGTGTCAGGTGCAACTCCAACAATTGTTACAACTTTTCCTTCAATTGTTGCTGTTGCAACGTCTGAATCTGAAGAAGTAACTGTTATTTCAGGACTATTTGCTTGAAATGGTGTAGTTATTATTGTAACTTTTTTATTTTCTCCTTCTTCAACTGTAACAGATGATTCTGAAGTTTCTAATGCTGTAATAGCAACTTCAGGAGCTTCAGTTGCAAAAATTAAACCGTTAGCAAATAATGAATAACCGTACATTCTAACAACATTTAAATAATATTGCCATGTTCTATTATTAGCATTATAAAATTCGTCCATTGTAATTTCTTGTTCTTTTATTCTGAACCAGTCGCGGTCTGCTATCATACCAACAATTTTTGAGCCATCAAATATTTTTTCACCTTCACTATTATATTGGTCAAAATCATTTACATAAATAATATTTCCCATAAGTGTTGATTTATCAATATTGAACGCACTTGCTAAAACATTAACGTCAATAAAGCTTGCTAAATCGTTTCTTATTAAGAAAACTATATTTTCAGGGTCTGACCATGTAAGAACGTCTCTACCATATCCACCAACTTGACGCCATGCGTTATAGTTTACAGTTGGAGTTTGCATGTTTAAATAAGCAGTTCTTGCTTTTGTTATAAAATCTTTAGCAAGAGCCTCAGTTGTTGGTGCTGAAACAACTTCAATTCTAGCTTGATTAGATTTGTAAGCACTTGAAACTAAACCTTTTGTAAGATTATATTCATCTATATAAGCACCATTATATAAACTTTGTGTTAAACCGTCAATAAAGTTTTCAAGTGTTGACCATGAAACAAAAGCGTCTTTTAATTTTGCTCTTGTTATAGTAACGCAATATTGTAAGTCTGAATTTATTTTTTGATATTGAACTTTAACGTCAGCCTCATATTTTGCAAGTAAACCTGCAAAATCATCAACATTAAATTTTCTAGCTTTAGCAGGGTTTATATATATTTCTTGACCTATACTTCCAAGAGGGATTCTGTCTCCTTCTAAAACTCTTAATGGATTTCTAAATAATTTAACGTTTACTTGAGTGTAAACTATTCTTTGAACCAAAACGTTCATAAATTCATTTGCAACTTGAGGATTCTCAAGAATAGGACTTGCAAAAGAACCAATATCAGTATCGTCCATTATTTCAGGCACATATCTGTGATATAAAGTATTATTTTCAATTGAAGTTTCTCTTATTTGATTAAGAGATGTTTTTAAACCTTCTTTTATAGCCATTTAAAATCAATCCTTTCATTTTTAATTTTTTTGACGAAAGATAATATTCAAAATATTTAATATTATTATATCAATCAAAAATTTTTATGTCAATAAATTTAAATAAAATTTCCGTTTTCATCAAATACAGATTTAAAGTTAAAAGGTTCTTTGGGTTTTTCAGGTTCTTTATTCTTGAAAGATTTATCTTCATCAAATTCGTCCATACCTACTTGCTGAAGTAAATTTCCGTTTACTTTTATTAAATTATTATTTTGTTGTTCTAAATTTTCAATTTTTTTATTTTGTTTTTCGATTAATTCTAACATATTTGAATTATCTGTAATAAGCAGACCTAAATCATCAGCAATAACTCCTGAAATTTTATCTCCTGCTTTTTCTTGAATTGAACTTATAATTTTATTGTGTTCCTCTTTTTTCATTTTTTTCACCTTCTTTTATAATTTATTCTAAATTTTATAGCTTTACTCATAAGCCATTTTTTACTGTTTGAAAAATCTACTGGAGTTGGTGGAATAGGTGGAACAGGTGGTGTTGAACCGTCATATTCAACAATTGTTCCTCTTACATTTGGAATTCCTAAAGGTTGACCGAGGGTCAACGAAAGAAGAACATTGCCAATTTGAAGTTGTGCTTGCCTCTAAATGTAAATGAACCCCTGTTGAATTACCTGTATTTCCCATTTTTCCAACAATTGTTGAGGTTGTTACTCTGTCACCAACATTTAAATTAATTGAACCGTGAACCATGTGACAATATCTAAAATATAAACCTGTTGCGTCATCTTTTATTTGAACTTGATTTCCTAAAGCAGGAGTTGTTCCTGTACTATTTTTATAAGTATATGTTACTGTTCCAGTACAGCAAGCATATAAATCAGGGTTTGTTGCATTTGTACCACTTTGAGGAAAATCAATACCAGTATGAAAACCACATGAATAGCTTGCAGACGGTTCACCATAAGGTTGACCAACCGTACAAGTTATATGTAGGGGACTTTGTGAGGTTCTTACAGTGGCCATTATCTAACACCACCAAGCCATTTTACAAACCCTGTTTTTTTGTTGTTAGTTCTATCAACATTATAAACTACTAAAGCTTTTGAATCGATTATTCCATAGCATTCGCAAATTTCCCAAGGATTTAAATAACCAATTTTTTTAGAACAGTTTAAATCTTGATAAACTATTTCTTTTGTACTTCCATTATGATATTGTTTCACTTCAAAATCACCTCCATTATTTCCAGTATCTCCTGTAATATCTGATTCGTCTATATTTTCACATTGTAAGCAATTATTCATATCAACTCTTCCAAATATTCCATCAATTCTTCCGTTAGAAGAATATTGCCATAAATCAACTTTAAAATTAGCTGTCATTTCATTATTATATTGTGCAAGCCATATTTTATATTTTGCAAGTTCATTTTCATAAAGTTTATTATTAAACCAATTAAGATTTGCGTAAGTGCCTGAAACATAACCTGCATTTGTAACCATTTCATTAAATTTTAAAGCATGGTCTGTTAATTCTCTTCTACTTAAATAAGAAGTTGAGCTATCTTCTAAATCTATAAAAACAGGAAGTGTTGGTCTGTGTGATGAAAATAAATTTAATTTTGTTAAGACCCAATTTGTTCCACTTATAATGGCCTCAACAGATTTGCAATAAGAATAAGCATATACTCCAACTTGAAAACCTGCATTTATAGCTTTATTATAATTTTCTATAAATTTTTTATCAAGCGTATGATTATTTTTGTTACCTAACCAACCAATTCTAATAATAACTTTATTGATTCCTTGTTTTTTAACTCTTTCAAAATCAATAGTTCCGTTATGTTCTGAAATATCAATTACTTTTTCCATTTATTTTTCCTCACTTTCATTTATTTTAATTTCGTCTGTATATTCTTTCATAATCTTTTCAAGAAAATCTTGTAATTTTCTAGGAATAGGAAGTTCACATTTTATCATATTTTTAAGAACAGATAAACTTTCAAAAGTTATAAATAAAATTGAAAATAAACTATCAATTCCCACTCTGTCAAAATTTAAATAATCTTTAACAGGTTCAGGAATAAAACAAATTAAATCAATTGGAACTAATAAATCAATACCCACTAAAAATAACATTGCTGTTATCATTGAAACTTTACGAATCATTCCATCAATTCCAATTGTTGAATTTATTTTTCTTTCTTTTAATGCTCTAATTACTCCAAAAACAATATCCATTACAATTATTAACATTAAAAGTTTAACTCCCGTTGTGTTAAAATGTAATAAAATTTCATATTTCATAATATTCACCTCTTTAGTTTTTCTTGAAAAAATTTTATCATTTTTATTAAAATTTTACAATATTTTTTATTGTTTTTTCTTCTTTAATTGTAAAATCAGTTTCAACTAATTTTACACCACCCTCAACATGTTTAAAAGTTAATTTTCCACCACATGTAAATCCTGTTTTAAAATTTTCCCATGTTACAAAATTATAACAATTTTTAGGCATACCCGCACAAGTAATATGAATTTCGTTATTTTCTTCATAAATATAACATTTTTGTCTTATAAATCTTGCTTTATTATAACAACCTTCATTTTTCCAAGCTCCAAGCTTTACGTCATCAATTTCACAAAACTCTTCAAGTTCTTTAGCTGTCAAAGTAGTTTTAATTGAATCTGTATCAGAATATATATATTTATTAAAACCATATTTTTTAATTGAATAATCCATAATTGACTGACTAGTTCTTATAGTTTTATTTCTTGCATAAGCTGTTATAAATGAACCAATAGGTAGATATAAACCTTTTTTACGTTCTTTTTCACCCAATTTATAATGAATAATTTTATCATCACCTAAATACGGTATTTTGCTTTGAGCGTCTTGAGACGTTGAAAATTTACCATATAATGAATTAAGCATTAGTTTAGCTCTTGTTCTTTGTCCTAAATTTCCGTGTGATAGTTCCTTCATTTTTTACTTGTATCCATTTATCAATGTATTTCTGAAAAATCCCCTTTATGCTTTTAAATTTCCACCCGCATACATATTCTAAATCATAAACATTATATTGTTCCAAAAATAATTTCAAGTCAATTGAGGTTAAAACTAAACACACAATTTCATTATCTGAACTTGTTAAATATTCGTTCTGCCTAAAAAATGATTTATTATTTTTAATTTGAATTGTTGGAATTTTATTTTCTTTAATTTCAAAAGAACATGTTATTGTTTGAATATATAAATTATAAATATTATCCTCTTTATATTTACCCTCAAAATAAATAGGTTCACCAAAAGGTAATTCTTCATTATACATAACTGAAGGGTATAAACTGTTTACGTCCAAACTTATTACATTTTTAACCTCTTTTTCTTTATATTCTGGAGACAAATAAGTAAATCCACCCTTATAGCTTTTACGCAATTCTTTGTCAAGATTATAATCAAGTTCAGGAAAATAATGCTTAAATTTATTTTCTCCCATTATTTCCTTATAATCATTTAAAGCATTTGAACCTTGAGTCATCTTTTTTAAGTTGTCATCAAATAAAGTTTTAAGCGCTTGAGCAACAATAAGAACGTCATTTTTTATATATTCTCTTTCTTCTTTATTAAGTTCATAGCCAACCTTTCGAGGTTTATTATAATCTATTGAAAGCTTTGAAATTTCAAGTTTGAAACTTTTTGCAATTTGTTCAACTGAAAAAGGTAAAATTTTCAAACTATCATATATAGTAACTTTATGAGATTTTTTATTTCCTTTTTTAAAATAAATGACAATTGAATAAAATTGACCCATATCAGATATTAATGTTGTAAATGTATTGTCTGTTATATCTTCTTTATTTATTACATGCTTAAAATTATGTGTTAAAAGCCAATATATAATAAATTCACCATCAAATTTTAAATTGTGAAAATAACATGTACAATTTCTTTCAGATTTTATAAATTCAATAAAACCTTCAATATTATTACCAATATTTATATTTTTTTCGTTTCCAATTTCACACGTTGCCCATGCCCAAACTCTAGTTTTATCTTTTTCCCATGTTGAAGTTTCAAAATCTGCTGTAAATTTTTTCACATTTAAAATTCACCCCTTATTCAATTAAGCCAAGTTTTGCAAGTTCACCGTTAAAAATATCTTCATTTGATGAAAGACCACCATAAACAAGCGTTCCTGATTCATCGTCATAATATAAAAATAAATCTGATAAATAATCACTTTGTTGAATATATTTAAAAAAAGACTTTGGATTTTTAATTGATTTTAATTTTTGTTCAAGAATTTCATAATTTTCAAAATTAGAAAATGCCTCTCTCATACTTTGAAGGTAATTTTCTTTATATGTTGTTGCTTTTCTCATTTCATAATCTAAAGTTCCGATTTTTTGAAGTCTTGATTTCATTTTTTCAAATTCAAAACCCTTTTTATTTTGCCAATTTTTTAAATTCAAAAGTTGAGAATTAATTTCAATTTCCCTTTGTGTTGTGTAGGGTTTTTCAATTTTATCTATTGAAGATAATTCTGTTTTTAATCTTTTTTGTGCATTTTTGGAAAGTTGAATTAATTGTTGATTTTCCCACTTTGTAATTTTTTCACCTGATGAAAGTTCAATAATATCAGTTGCGTCCTCTTTTAAAAAACTTTTCAAAACATTAATTTGTCTGTTTAATTCTTTTCTTGTTAATATATCACCGTTTTAATTCTGAATAACTAATTTCATCAGGTAGTAAAAGAGCATTTTCCTCTGATTTTAACTCATTTATTTTTTTATTAAATTGTGAAACAGCTTTTCCAAGGGATATATAGTCACCACGTTTCCAACGAATTTGATATTCAGCCATTTTTTAAAACTCCTTTACATAATATTTTTATTATAAATGCAAGAAACGAACTTGTAAATTATACAAGTTCGAATCCTAAAGCTTTGTTTCCTGAGTTTCTTACAGCCTTTTCAATTATTTTAATTTCAAGACCTTCTTTAATTGAATCAAGACCAAACATTCTCACATAATTTATCATTTGCATAGTAAATATTTTTGAACCTGTAACATAAGATTTTTTATTATCATCTATTAATATTGTAACCATTGAAACTTCTTTGTCTTTTATTATTTCACCAGTCTCATCATTAATAACAGGTTCTTCCAAAGGTTTTTCATTAATTTTAATTAAAACGTCTGTTACTCTTATTTTTTCACCTTTACAGTCATTAATTTTAAAATCACAACTGTTTTCTAAATTAAATATTTGTTTATTGTCCTCAATTGTTGTGTAAATTTTTCTTTTTGTTTTTGTTTGACTTTGCATTTCTCCAAAATCGCTCACAATTAAATTGTTTTCTTTTGATTCATTTTCCATAATTAAACCTTCTTTCTGCTATTTTAGCCATAGCTGGCGCTAATTATATTTTTATTACTGTATAAAAATTTACAGTAAAATTAATAACTATTTTCTTATAATATTAATGATTTGAACTTTTCCTGTTCCATACATATTAGTAAAAATTTCTTGAGCTTGAACAGCGTCACTTGCATTAATATTTATCTTCTTTATAATTCCATCAATGGAATAAGTAACTTCAAACATATTTTTCACCTCTTATAACAATTTACAAAGTATTTTTGCAGTCTCTTTGTCAAAATTTTCAATAATTTTTTGTTTTATATCATTTATATAATCTTTATCAACGATTTTTCTAGAAGTCTTTATAATTTCATCAAGTTTATTAATTCCTTGATTTTTTGCAATACTTGAAAAAATCATTCCTAAATCTTCAATTAATTTACTGTCAGTTGAATCAATAATTGAAATATTATCTTTTATAAATATCATTTTTTCTCACCCCTTATAATTTCCTTTAATTTTTTATTTTCAATAAGTAAATTATTAAAAAAATGTAATAGTTCTTTTTTATCTTTGTTTGTTGTGGAACAATTTACTATTATTGACCTAATTTTTTGTTCGTTTGTTTCTAAATTTTTATATACTGTATAAGTTCTTTCTTTTAAATATGAAAAATCATTTTTTATCATTACCTTTTTTCCTTTCAATATAATCTTCAAGCCATAATCCTATAATAAAAATACATGTCATTATCAATGCACCTTTTAACATACCAACTAAAATTAATGCGTTAATTATTCCCTTCATTATTCAGTACCACCAACTTTATAAAAATTTGATTTTTCTTTTTCATTTTGTACATGTAACATACCTTTTGCCAATATTATTAAAACTTCTTGTGTTGTTTTATCAAGTTGACTAAATATTTCTTGCATTTCTTCATTCATTTTTTATCATTCCTTTCTAATAATTTCTTGTTTTAACTCTTTTAAAAGAACTATCATATCTGTTAATTCTCTTTTTTCTTCATTATCATCTTCATCATAACTGTCTAATTCTTCCATTTCTTCAAATAATTCTTCTATTTTTTCATTTATTACTTTTATTGTATTTTTTTGTTTATTCAATTCTTTTTGTTGTTTTTTTATTAGATTTAAAATTGTTTCTACACATTCTATTTCATCATCATCTAATACTAATGTCCCATTGTCAAATGCGTGTGTATAAAATCTTTTTTCTTTTATATCTTTTAATGTTGTAATTGCTTCCTTTTCTTCTTCATTCATAATTAATTTTCCTTTCTAATACTCTTTACGATTTGTTTATGTAATTTATTAATACATTTTTCTTTTTCTTTATCAGTTAAAACATTATGAAACCATAAATACAAAATATTATCTTTTGCTTTTTCAAATATATCTATATCTTTGCATTTATATTTCTGTCTTGCTAATTGTAATTCAATACTTTCAAATGCATTATAATGAATTTCTATCATTCTTTCTTCACTCATATCTATTTATCTCCCTTCATTTAAAATTCGATTATCTAACTTTATAAGCATTATATAGTTATATTTTTTCTTTGTCAAGTCTTTTTTAAAAAATTTTTCGAAATTCGAAAATTTTATTGACTTTTTTATTTTTTATTGATATTATATTATTGAGGTGAGTTATTTTGAATAAAAGATTGAAAATTTTGAGAAAATCTTTAAACCTTACACAGTCTGAATTTGCAAATAGTATTGGAATAAAAGGTTCTTCTTATTGTGATATTGAAAACGGTAAAGCTTCAATTACTGAAAGAACTATAATTTCTATTTGTTCAATTTATAATGTCAATCGTCAATGGATTGAATTTGGGAAAGGTAACATTTTTGTTAATAAACTTGAAACGGAATTTTTTGAAAACTATAATTCTTTAACTGAAGATTCAAAAAAATTTATTTTAGAATATGCAAAATTAAATATTGCCAAATAAAATATTTTATGTTATACTATTTTTGACGGTTTTATAAAGTAAATTATAAGTAACGATTTATAATGTCACCGACGTGAAGAGCGTTTTTATAAATCTTTTGGCGTGGTAGCCTGCTTATTAACTTGTAAAACTGTCATTTTTATGAGGTGAATTAAATTGGAAAATGATTTTTTTTATAATTATGATAAAATATTATCATATAATGCAATGCTTAACTTTTTAATTGGTGAACGTGGAGTTGGTAAAACTTATGGTGCAACTAAATTTGTTATTAAACAATTCTTAAAAAAAGGTGAACAATTCGCATATATAAGAAGATATAAACCTGAACTTAATGAGGCAGTTCCTAAGTTTTTTGATTCTGTAAATTCAAATAATGAATTTGAAAATCATTTATATAATAAAGGTAAAAAATTCTATTGTGATGACCAAATTTGTGGTCATGCAATGACACTTTCAACTGCTCAAGATTTAAAATCTTCAAATTTTAATAAAGTAAAAACTATTATTTTTGACGAATTTATTATTGAAGAAGGTCAGAAAAAATATTACCTTAAAAATGAAGTTTTTACATTTTTAAATTTATTAGAAACTATTTCAAGATTACGAGATATTAGAGTTTTTATGCTTGCAAACTCTGTCACTATTACTAATCCTTATTTCATTTATTTTGATTTAAAACTTCCTTATAATAATGATATTCAACTTTTTAAAGAAAATACAATTTTAGTTCAACACATGACTAATCAAAAATACAGAGAAATTAAAAAGGCATCTCGTTTTGGAAAATTAGTTGCAGGAACTTCTTTTGAAGATTATGCTATTGACAATAAATTTATTTTAGATAATGAAAACTTTATTGAAAAGAAAAAAGGTTCAGCTAAATTTTCTTTTGCTTTTATTTATAATAATATTACTTTTGGCGTTTGGTTTGATTATAAAGAAGGAAAAATTTTTATTTCTCAGGATTATGATAAAAATTCTCCTTTTATGTTTTCGACTACTTTAGCAGACCACTCACCGAATACCATGTTTTTAAAAAATGCTAGAAAATATAAAGCATGGAAAAATTTAATTGAAAACTATGAACTAGGTAATGTAAGATTCGAAAATATTAAAATTAAAAATATAACACAAACGCTAATTAAGAGGTTATTAATTCAGTAATAAAAATTTTATTATTCTATTGACTTTTTAATTTGTTTATGGTATTATTATTATAGTTTATTATTATTTTTATATATTAATAGTTTTCTTTGGTCTTTATGTTACCCCATTGTTTCGCATTGCGTTTCAATGGGGAATTTTTGTTCGCTTTTTTGGCGCAATCTATTTCCA
>ERZ780077.406-NODE-406-length-15234-cov-4.27643_pt1 | contig 15234 bp, 15 predicted proteins | sample MGYA00511576_ERZ780077 | MGnify/ENA primary metagenome ERZ780077 (study PRJEB29588, sample SAMEA2149030) | human gut metagenome | biome: human gut; feature: human-associated habitat; material: faeces | place: Denmark | collected 2008/2010 ...
TAGTATAAATATATTATACTATATTTAATCTACTATACTATAACAATATAAAGTATAGTGAAAATAGGTGGCTTTTTGCCACCTATTTATTTTTACATTTGTGTCCTACCCTCTAAAGCTTTTATTAATGTGATCTCATCTGTATATTCAAGATCTCCTCCAACGGGTATTCCATGCGCAATTCTTGTTACTTTTATTCCAAGAGGTTTTATAAGTCTTGATATATACATAGCTGTCGCTTCTCCTTCAACTGTAGGATTTGTTGCAAGAATTACTTCTTTTATGCTATCATCTTTTAATCTTTCAAGTAATTCTTTAATCTTGATATCTCCAGCAGATATGTTATTCATAGGTGATATTGATCCATGAAGTACATGATATTTTCCTTTATATTCGTGTGTTTTTTCCATAGCTATAACATCTTTTACATTTTCTACAACGCAAATAGTTGATTCATCTCTTTTTGAATTTGAGCATATATCACAAGGATCCTTTTCAGTTAAATTATAACAAATTGAACAAAACTTAACATTCTTTTTTGCTTTTACTAAAGTTTCAGAAAATTCTTTAGCAACGTTTTCATCTGATTCTAATATATAAAAAGCTAATCTTACTGCTGTTTTATGCCCAATTCCAGGTAATTTTTCAAACTGATTTATTAATTTATTAACTGTTTCCGAATACATATTAATTCCTTAGAAAAGTCCTGGTATATTAAGAGATCCTAGTTCAGATTGCATCATTGAATCAGCTTTATTTAACGCTTCATTTACAGCTGTAAGTACCAAGTCTTGTAACATCTCAACATCATCAGGATCTACTACTTCTTTTTTTATCACAATCTCTTTTATTTTTTTATCTCCTGTTGCTTTAACAACAACAGCACCACCACCAGCAGAAGTTTCAATTTCTTTTTTAGCAACTTCTTCTTGTTTTTCTTGCATATCTTTCTGCATTTTTTGTGCTTGTTTTATCATATTTTGCATATTTCCCATTCCTCCTGGGAATCCACCAAATTTTGCCATTTATATCATCCTTTCTCTAACTTTATACATTATAATATATTAATTTTAGTTTTTCAATCAATATTTGTATAATTTACATCTTTTTCATTAAATAGTTCTTCAATTTTAAGTTTTTCACCATTTTTATTTTCATCAAGACCTATCTTTACAGCTACATCATTATTATACTTATCTTTAAAGCATTCTTTTATTGTATCTATATTATTCATATCTTTTAAAACATTATACGCAAACGAATTAGTTGTAATAATAGCAAGTGACTTATCATTAAAATATAGTTTTGCACTAGCAAGTGATGAGTATATCTTTATATGTCCCTTTTGCAATATATATCTCTTAAACTCATCTGATCCATTAAATTCATTCATATTTTCAAGATTTTTAGATATTTTACTATTTTGAGCACTGGCTTCACTATCATTTGACAATTTAGTTTTATTTACTACTACATCCTTATTAATTTTATTTTCTAAATTTCCTTGAGAATTTTGAATTACACCATTTTTCTTTAATGAAATTATTTCATTTTCTAAATTCTTTATTTTTTGATTTAATATTTCCACAACATTACTATTATCCTTGTTATTATTTGTGCTTTGTACAGCTGTATTTACATTACAAATCTCAACCATAACAGATTTTAATAATATTTCTGGTTTAGCAGAATTTTTTAAATCATTGTCTAATTTTGATAATCTATCTATAATATTTATTGTTCTTTTTTTCTTCTCATCATCTTTTTCTTTTATTAATATTGCTAAGAACTTTTCATTTAAGCTTGAAACAAGCTGCCTCAAATCTTTTCCCTTTATTATTATCTCATCAATATTCTTTAAAATATCAATTGCATTTAAATTATATGTATCATCTACAATTTTATTTAATATATCTTCATCAATAGCTCCTATAATTTTCTTAACATCATCTAATTTTAGTTCATCGTCCATTTCAGATATACATCTATCTAATATACTTATACCATCTCTTAAAGCTCCATCAGCAAGTTTTGAAACATATTCACATACACCGTCTTCATACTTTATATTTTCTTTATCACATATATATTTAAGTCTTTTAGCTATATTTTCTTCTGATAGTCTATCAAAATCAAATCTTAAACATCTAGACAAGATAGTAACTGGTATTTTATGCTTTTCAGTTGTAGCAAGTATAAATATTACATTTTCAGGTGGTTCTTCTAATGTTTTAAGTAAAGCATTAAATGCACTTGTAGTAAGCATATGTGCTTCATCAATTATATATACTCTATACTTAACGTCGACAGTTGCATATATAACTTCTTGCCTTATTTGCCTAATATTTTCAACGCTATTATTTGAAGCAGCATCCATTTCAACTACATCAGTTGTACTTCCTTCAATTATATTTTTACACACCTCACACTCATTACAAGGTTCTCCATCTTTTGGATTTAAACAATTTATAGCCCTTGCAAAAATTTTAGCAGCTGATGTTTTTCCTGTTCCTCTTGTTCCACTAAAAATATATGCATGTGATATTTTACCTGATTTTATTTGATTTTTTAGTATTTTTGTAACACTCTCTTGACCTACCATATCACTAAATGTTTGAGGTCTGTATTTTCTATATAACGCTATATATGCCATATATATCACTCCCATAAAAAAGCCATCAAACACATAGAGTATAATGCTTATTGCTGCTTCCTTCCGGACCTGACAAGGTTCACAAAAACTCTATCATTTGATGGTAAATACATTATACAATAAAAAAGTTAAAACTTCAAGTACTTTCTAAAATTAAAAATAAAATTATCCTTTAAATAAAAAACATAATCATTTAAATTTTCTCTTTTTACTCCAATACCTGCAGTTGCAAGTTCATATCCAGGAAGTTTTAAACTAATATTACAAGCACTTAATTTATCAGAACTATCCATAATATTAAGATCAAAAGATAGCTCAAATTTTAAATCATCAATATTCATACCTGTAAGAGATATAAGTGTTCCGTCAAATTTAACAATTTTAGTATTTTCAGGAACTTTTACATCTTTTGCAAAATTCATATTATCAATTTCTATTTCAACTAAATATTGGTTTTCTTTTTCACTTGAATATATATCTACTCTTTGATTTTTCATATTCTCTGATAACTTAGTTTTTTCATTTCTATCAGGTTGAGTAATATACATTTCTCCCATTTTATTTGGAAGTTTAACTTTTATATTATCAATATACATTTCCTTTATTTCTGATTCTTTTGGAATAAGTAAAGATAACACATTCTTTTGAGATAAATCAAGTAAAAGATCTGATATCATACTTTGTTCTTTGTTCTCTTGTTTTTCTTCTACTGTAACTAAAGATGTTATTAAAGCATCATTTGTCCTAAAAGTACCTTGATTAATTTTCCCTTTATTATTGAGTAAAATATAAAAAGTTAATGTTATAATAGCAATGGAAACTATTATTATTAAAATTATTAATAAAGCTTTATTATTTTTTTTCATATACTCCCCCATTTATTACTAAAATTATACTACAAAGATATGAAAAATACAACAAAAAAAATTATATATTAAAAAAATAGAACTAAACCATTAATGCTTAGTTCTATAATATTTTAATTATTATCACTTCCAAATAATTCATCAAATTTCTTTTCAAGTTCTTTTTGTAAATCAAATTCTTTATTTTCATTAGGTACATTTGAAGTGTTTGTGTTTACCCTTTGATTATCTATTACTGGTGGTTGTGGATTATTTGTTATAACTTGAGATTGAGTAGTTGCTGCTCTATTTCTTTGTTCTAAAATCTGCCTTGCTTTTTCTTCTCTTCTTTTTAAGTGTTCTCTTACATCCATAACTTTTACAGGTACATCATCAGTTTTTGGCATTTCAGATATATTATGAATTTCATATTGTTTTGCCACATCTCTCATTGGATGATATTTAAAATACCATGCTTTTTTTGCTCTTATAGGTTTTAATGTTCTAACTAAAAGAATTTCTTCATTTGGATCCAAACGTTTAAGTTCATCAACAGTCATAAGATCTCTTCCTTGCTGTTGATGGCTAATAGAAACTCCTTGTTTTTCTCTTTCATCTTTATCTTTATTTACAGATTTACTCTTTACTCTTATTGTTTTTTGTCCTAAACTTTTAGAAAAATATTCACATGTTTTTATTGATTGACTTCCCAAAAATAGTTGTGTGTCACAGTTACCAATTATGTTTTCATATGTGTCTTTATACAATGATTCAAGTTGATCTAAAGATTGAACAACTATAGAAATACTTATGCCTAAACTTCTTGTAGTACTAAGTTTTTTATTAAAATCTGGTATTTGACCAATATTTGCAAATTCATCAAGTAAAAAATATACCTGTTGATTTAGTGTTCCACCATTCCTATCAGCCTGTAAATATAACTTTTGTAACATCTGGCTGAAAAAAATAGTTGATATAAAATCATATGTACTATCTGAAGCTGAAGTTATAACAAACAGTGCGACTTTTTTATTACCTAAATCATCAAAATCTATATTATTTGATGTAGTGATTTTTTGCATTGCAGGTGTATCAAATGCTGTAATTTTAGCGATGGTTGATACAACAATACTTTGCATTGTTTTATCTGCTGCTGTACTAAAGTTTTCATATTCTTTTCTTCCTGGATGTTCAGGTTTTAATTCATCAATAAATAATTTTTTAAATACAGTATCATCTGCTCCACCAGCTCTTATTATATTTATACAACTTGATAAATTTTGTTCTTCTTCTGGTAATACAGATATAACATAATATATTGCAGCCTTTAAAAGCATTTTTGCAGTTTCATCCCAAAAAGGATCACTTGAAGCAGCTCCTTCTTTTTTTGTTCCCATTACTATGGTGTGTGCAATTACATCTACACTTTGATGGTCAATTATATGTGCAAGTGGATTATATCTATCACTATATTCAGGATTTACTAAATTAAATGCTCTAACCTCATACCCATTTGCTTTTAAATATCCTGATGTTTCTCTATATAATTCTCCCTTAGGATCTGTTATTACATATGAACCCAGACACTGTAAAATATTAGGTTTAATATAACAAGCTGATTTACCAGCACCTGATCCGTCCAACAACTAAAACGTTTTTATTAATTAAAACTTTTTTAAGATCAGTTCCAAGATAATGGTCTTTACTTAAAATAAAACCTGATTTTTTATTTAATAATTCTCTACCATCACTTGTTTTTTCATATTCTTCTCCATGCTTTGCCCAATCACTTGATCCACTCTCTATACCATCATATTCACTCTCTTTTGCAAATTTTATCTTCCAAGCAATAAACAATATAATTGTAATTACTAAAGTCCAAAATGACCATTTTATAAATCCGAAAAAATCTAAGCCAATTGCTGTTATAAATTTAAAGTTTGTTATATTTTGTATAAATCCATCTATACATGCAGAAAAAATACTCTCTCCTGTTTCCTTTGCTCCATGTGCACACACGAACAAAGAGCCTACGATTACTATATCAAATAAAGCGTAGACTATTAAAAATGGTATAAATTCTCTCCATAATTTTTTAATTTTTTGTTCCATATCTCATCCAACCTCTTAAATTTCTTTTGTTATCCTTTTATATTATCAAATCATCTGCTCCATCATCAATACTCTTATTCTCTGGTTCTTGTTCTTGTTCTTCTTTTTCATCATTCTCTTTTTTATCTTTTACAATGGTACCATCATTATTAGGAATTTGAACTCCTTTTTCTGCAAACTCCTTAATTTGTGCTTTATGTTTTTGTTCAATTTCTTCTTCTAATGTTCTTTTAGTTTGTTCGTCAATTTCTAAATTTAAGACACCTAAACTTATTGTTTTTTTATCAAGTACCTTTAAATCACTAAGTAAATCTTGTAATGCTACAGCTCTTGCACTTACTGCTCCTTTTATCATATTAAAATTCCTCCTTCAACTACATTTATTACTACGTTTAAACTACATCTATTACTATATTTCTGAATTATTTTTCCTCATCAAACCTTAACTCTAATACTATATATGGCTTATGTGGTAAAATTTTGCATTTACCTTTAACTTTTCCAGTAACTGGATCAGTATATAGCACAGGCTTTACCTCTTCACCTGTTTGAGTATCTATTATTGAGAATGTTCTTTTCATATTTGGTGTATATTCTACTTCTTTATATTCAACACCTTCTTGGTTATATAAAGAACCATAACTTAGTGGAACATTAGTCTCTATTGCTCTAAAGCCCTCAGAGTTTAGTTCACCTGTACTAAGTATTGCTTTAGAGTTAGTAAGAGTAAGTAATACTATAAGTTGTTTTTCGTCATTGTTAGGTCTTATTAAATTAAACTCTTTTCTAATCCTTCCATTTTCATTTGTATCAATACACTCTATTTTTTGTAAAGATAAAAGTGCATTTCCTCTTTTATACTCTTCTTCATTTTTTTCAACTAAGAAAGCTATTGTGCTCATACCTGGCATATCAACAACTTCAAATTTATTCATTTGTATTAAAGGTTCCATATCATACCTCTTTCTTAGATTATCTCTACCCTATTTATAATTATACTATATATATAAACTAATATCAATACATTTTTTAAAATTTTCATCTTTTTATGTGAATTTTTATGTAAAATAATCGTTGACATTGTCAATTAATGTCAACGATTATTTATCAGCTACCACCAGTACCAACTTTTATTACTTGTTGTTGTGCATTATATTTATCTCTTGAAAGCAATCCTGAGCTTATAACTTGGCCGTTTAATTTTTTGGTTATATAGCTTTCAGATGTATAACCATTTACTCCAGCTGTTGCAACAACTTGCTTTCCATAAGGTATGCTACTATCATATTCATATCTAGTTGTATAAGGAATTGTTCCAGTAGTTTTTTGTGATAATATAACTTCTGGATCGTTATTTTGTTTAGTACCATATATACTAACATTTAAACTTCCGCTATATGAAAATGAAGTAACAATTTTTATTGGCGTTTCTCTATTATTTTTAAACTTAAAGTCTAAAACTGGACTATACACTGTAGCATCTCTACTAGGTGGAACGTATCCCACTGGTAATCCATGTTGATGTCTTTCAACAATTTCAAGGTTAGCCATTAACACTGTATTATATAATGTTGATACAGTTTGACAAATTCCTCCACCCATCTCATCTACTGTTGTACCACCTTTAAAAGTTGCAGCTGCTTGATATCCCTTTGATGCAGTAGTTTCTCCTATATTATTATTATATGAATAAGTTTCACCAGGCAGGATAACAACGCCATTCATATATGAAAGAGCTATTTTTAAGTTATTGCTTCTTGCATAGCTTCCTGCAGGAAAATACGTTGTATATCCTGCTAATTTTTCATTGCACATATCTGCTGAAATATCTACAAGTTTAACTTTAGGTTCAATCTTTGTTACTTTAAATTCAATTGTTTTACCTTCTTCTTTGTTTTCAGGAAGATCTAATAACTCTTTTAATTTATTAACATCAAAATCAAAACCAACTACTTCTGCTACATATTTATTTGGATTTACAGTTTTATCAACATATGCATCCTTCGCATCCCTTTTTACTTCAGAATAAACTTTATCAGCGTCTAAACTTTGAGGCGTTCTTTTTATAGTATTCAAATCATAGGTATTCTGATTTCTACTTTCAAATGCCTTAACAATGTTATTTTTTTCTTCATCATAATTTATTGAATTTCCAGTTTTTCCATTTACAATTACAATTTTAGCTTCTTTTTCATCCAAACTATATGATGCATCATTATATCTATCTTTTATAGTTAAATCAACATTTTTCATGATATTATCTAAACTATTTATATCATAACTATATGCAGGCTCAATTATCTTTTTTGAAAACAAAGCTTTCAATATATTAAAATTATTAACAAAAATATTACTATCTCTACCGAAATTCATTACATTTTGGACTGTTTTATCAATATCAAATTTAAAATCAAAATCTTCTGCTTTTATAGTATATATATTTTCGCCATCTTGATATATATCAATTTTTTCACTGGAATTTAAATCATTTGAAATATTAGTAATAGTTTGAATTACTTCTTCAGAACTTTTTCCAGAAAAATTTTCATTAAATAAATACACATTTTTATATACATTTGAATTTAACTTGTTAACACAAGTAATAATTCCAAATATTATACAAATAAATAAAAAAATAGCTGCACAAGTAATAATTATTATTTTATTTTTCTTACTTAGTTTTCTCTTTTTGTTTGCTATATCAGTCTTTGGCAATACTGCAATATTCTTTTTATTATCATCTAATATTTCAATTTTAGAGTCATTTTCTATTAAGTCACTATCTTTTTTATCATCTGTTGGCATACTTGTATTTTCATTTTTTTTTGCCATAAACTCCCCCATACATGAATAACTTATTTATATATTATTACTCATTTCTATACAAAATTATTTCTTTCTTCTAATTAAAACAATAGGTGTAAGTGTCTTTTCTTGACCTGCTGGATTATCTTTTATCATTTTTGCAAGTTCTTCATCATTATATTTTATAACATCTGATTTACCTAAAATTTCAGCATTAAAATCATTTGCATCTACAATCATTGCTTTAATTCCCAATTTTTCATATATCTCATTACAAACGCCAGTTGAATTTTCTGGTATTCTTATTCCAAAATCGTTATAATCTTCAAAAACATGTCCATAAAATCCATCAAGTCCACTAACTTCAGGACCTGTAATTTCATAAAATACACCTTTTTTACCGAATAATTTACATACTCCACCTGCTATTGCAGCCCAAATTACTTTTAATCTTCCACAAAAATTAATTGCAAATTGCATTTTATATGGATTATCTACTCCACATCCTGCATCAGATCTCATAGCAAACTTAGATAAAAATTTAGCAAGTGCTCCAACTTTCATATCTTTTTTGTATACTACTCTTTTTTGGCATAAAGAAATTATTTTTTCACTAATTGAAACTATATCATCTTCTTCATATATTGGTTTTACATATTTTTCTATAATATCTATATAACTTTCTCCAAGTTTTATATAATGTGTTTGTACGGCATGTCTTAAAAATTTCTCACCGTTTACTTCAATTTCTACATTTTTACCATCTAAGGCTTTAAATTCCATATAAATCACTCATTTCTTTTACATATTAAAAAGTATAATACAAACCCCAAAAAAAGTCAATAAAAACCCATCTAAAAAGATAGGCTTTTGTTAAAGTATTTCATAAGCCGGATTCTGTTTTAAATAGTCATTTATCTAGAATATACATTACTGTATATTTCAAGCCACCAACCACGAAAGATGACGGGCCGTCTTAGCCTTTCTTTTTTGGTGTTGCACCAAGTGGGGTTTACACCAATGCTATATCTCTATAACATTTTGTGAGCTCTTACCTCACATTTTCACCCTTACCATATAAATGGCGGTTATTTTCTGTTGCACTTTCCTTAAGGTCACCCTCACTAGACGTTATCTAGCACTATTGCCCTATGGTGTCCGGACTTTCCTCTTGAATAAATCAAGCGACTATTTGAAATACTTTAACATAATTATTATACCATGAATTTTTAAAAAAGTAAAGTAGTGTAAAACCTTCTCATTTCAAAGTAAAAGACTGACCTAGAAAAAAGTCAGTCTTTTTAATTTATATTATGTTATATATTTTCAGTTTCTTCTTCAGTAAGGATTTTAGCAATATTTACAACTTTTCCTCCATCTGATGTTCTCATTAAAGTTACACCTTGTGTATTTCTACCAAGTACACTAATATCTTTTACATTTATACGTATTACAACACCCGTGTCAGTTATAAGCATAACATCATCTTTATCATTTACTATTTTTACTCCTATAATATGTCCAGTTTTAGCTGTAGTTTTATAAGTTAGAATTCCCTTACCTGCTCTTGCTTGCTCTCTATATTCTTCTACTTCAGTTCTCTTTCCAAAACCATTTTCAGTTATTGCAAGTATATAATCCTCATCATTTTTAATTGGTTCCATACCAACAACTTTATCATCTTTTGAAAGATTTATACCCTTAACACCCATAGAAGTCCTTCCAACAGCTCTTACTTCTTCTTCCTTAAATCTAATTGACATACCTTGTCTTGTAACCATTATAATGCTTGTATTTCCATCTGTAATTCTTACATCTATTAGTTCATCATCTTCTTTTAAAGTTATACCTTGAATTCCAGTTTTACGTATATTAGAATATTCAGAAAGTTTTGTTTTCTTTATAAGACCATTTCTTGTAGCCATAAGTACAAATAATTCATCGTTATAATCATGAACGGGTATTACAGCTGCAATCTTTTCACCTTGTCCAAGTTGTAGTAGATTTACAATTGCCATTCCTTTAGCTGTTCTTCCAGCTTCTGGAATTTCATATGCTTTAAGCCTAAATACTCTACCTGTTGTTGTAAAGAACATAATATAATCATGCGTTGATGTAACAAACAAGTGCTCTACAAAATCATCTTCACGTGTATTCATTGCTGTAAGCCCTTTTCCTCCACGTTTTTGACTTCTATATGTATCAGCTGCTATTCTCTTTATGTATCCAAAATGAGTAAGTGTAACAACATTAGTTTCTTCTTTTATTAAACTTTCAATGTCAATATCACCTTCACCGTGAACAATTTCTGTTCTTCTTTCATCACCATATTTTTCCTTTACAGCTTGAAGTTCTTCTTTTACAATATCTGTTACTAAGTGCTCATCTGCAAGAATTGCTCTATATTTAGCAACAAGTTCTAGTAACTCGTTATATTCATTTTCAATTTTTTCCCTTTGTAATCCAGATAATGTTTTAAGTCTCATTTCTAGAATAGCGTTAGCTTGAATTTCATCAAGTCCAAAATTTTTCATTAATCTTTCAGCTGCATCGTCATATGAGGCTCTAATTATTTTTATAATTTCATCAATATGATCAATTGCAATTCTAAGACCTTCTAAAATATGAAGTCTTGCTTCCGCTTTTGCAAGATCAAATTTAGTCCTACGAACTACTATTTCTTCTCTATGTTTTATATAATAATGCAATATTTCATTTAGCTTTAGAACTCTTGGTTGATTATCAACAAGAGCAAGCATTAGCATACTTTGAGTTGTTTGTAATTGAGAATGTTTATATAAAAGGTTTAGAACAACATTTGGATTAGCGTCTCTTTTTAATTCAAATACAATTCTAATACCTTCCCTATCTGATTCATCTCTAAGATCAGATATACCTTCTATTACTTTATCTTGAACTTGTTTAGCAATATCTTTAATCATTTGAGCTTTATTTACTTGATAAGGTATTTCAGTAACAACTATTTTATATCTTCCTCTTGAATCCTCTTCAATTTCAGCTTTGGATCTTACACAAACTTTTCCTCTACCTGTTGTATATGCACTCTTTATTCCTTCTTTTCCTACAATAGTTGCCCCTGTTGGAAAATCTGGGCCTTTAATATATTGCATTAATTCTTCATTTGTAATTTCTGGATTATCAATCTGTGCACATACCCCATTTATTACCTCTGTTAAATTATGTGGTGGAATATTACATGCCATTCCAACAGCTATACCATAAGAACCATTTACAAGCAAATAAGGAAATGCAGCAGGTAAAACTGATGGTTCTTTTAGTCTATCATCATAGTTTGGTACAAAATCAACAGTATCTTTATCTATATCTGTTAACATTTCAAGTGCTATTTTTTGTAATTTAGCTTCTGTATACCTCATAGCGGCTGGAGGGTCGTTATCAACTGATCCAAAATTACCATGTCCATTTACAACTGGATATCTAAGTGAAAAATCTTGTGATAAACGAACTAATGCATCATAAATTGCAGCATCACCATGTGGGTGATAATTTCCCATAACTTCACCAACAATACCTGCTGATTTTCTAAATGGTTTTTCAGGCCAAAGTGCAAGTTCACTCATAGAATATAAAATTCTTCTATGTACAGGTTTTAAACCATCTCTAACATCTGGAAGTGCACGAGAGGCTATAACGCTCATAGCATAATCTATATATGACCTTTTCATTTCTTCCTCAATTTTCACAGGCACAATTGTTTGTGACGATAAAAAGTTTTCATCATTAATGTCCATTTTCATACCTCCATTTAATACCACTTTATTATACTAGAAAAAATACAAAAAAGCAAGCCAAAATTATTGAATTTTAAAGAATTTGTGATATAATGTAAAAAAGTTGAAATACTAAAGGGGACACATATATGAAGTATAAAAATTACTATGAAATATTAAATATAAATAGAAAAAGTACTAGAGACGAAATAAGAAATTCATTTAGAAAGCTAGCTAAAAAATACCACCCTGACACTAACAAAACTCCCGAAGCAGAAAACATGTTTAAAGATATAAATGAAGCTTATGATGTTTTAACAAATGATGAAAAAAGAAGAAAATATGATAGACAAGTAGCAAAATATGGCTATGGAATAGTTGATACAGACTCTAGTCTTTCAAATGTAAAATATGAATTTAAATCAGGTGTTAATGTTATAAATGATTTACTAAACACTATTCTTGGATTTAAAAAAGATGATGCTCAAAACTTTGGAGACATTAATAATGCACCATCTTCTAAGGATGAAAGAAAGACTAAGCAAAAGCCTGAAAAAGGTAAAGATATTATATCAAATATCGAAGTAAGCTTAGAAGAAGGTTTCTTCGGTACTGAAAAAAAGATTGCCATAAAATCATATAAAACAGGTCTTAATACGTTTTCAGTTAATATTCCTATTGGAATACAAAATGGTGACTGTATCCGTCTTGCTGCACTTGGTAACCCAGGAAAAAATGGTGGTAAAAATGGAGATTTAATTATTCATGTAAAATTAATACCTGATAATGAATATAAAATAAGTGGAATAAATCTTAAAAAAGATATATTTATTTCACCGGCCTTTGCTGTTGTTGGAGGCAAATATAAAATAAAATTATTTGAGGAAACAATCTTTGTTTCACTTCCAAAGCACTTAAAAGATGGTGAGATTATAAAAGTCGAAAAGAAAGGTTACATCTCAGAAGATGAAATTCGAGGCGACCTTTTACTAAAAGTTCATATAAAAATGCCTGATGACATATCTGAAAGAGAAGAAAAGCTATATGAACAAATATTAAAAATGGAAAGAAAAAAAATGGCTAGTGAATAAATCATTCACCAGTCATTTTTTATGCTAAGCTCGTTAAAATATGTGCATATTTTTTATTTTCTTCTCCTGTAAAAATATCAAATTCAACTTCACTCTGAGCAACACTTACAAATTCCTTTGTATCGGAATATAGCGAATCAATGTAGTCCTGAGTGCTAAAGCATCCTTTTATATGAGTTAAACATACATTTCTTACTGAACATTCCAAAATATTGTATACATTTTCTTTTGTAATTCCATGATAACCAGATAACGTTTTAATTCTCTTCACAGGATTACCACCATCTACCATGACAACATCAGCATTTGATATAAATTTTCTAAGCGTGTTGTCCACAGATGCTATATCTGAAGTATATACAAAACTGCTGTAATTTGATGAAATCTTAGTTGCATAGCTTTTTATTTTATCTTCGCAATGATTAGTTTTGCAAAATTCAACAAACATATCACAAAAATAAAACTTACTATTCTCATCAAGTACACTTACTTCAAATACTGAAGAATACTTATTTAATACCTTACCATACCAATCATAGAATTTTTCCGACGTATCACTCATATACACCTTTATTTTTCTATTAGGAAAATTCTCAATCATAAAATCTCCAATAGAGAATAAACCTGCTACATGATCAATATGATTATGAGAAATTACAATTGTTATATTTTCTGGTAAAATATTATTGCATACCACATATTCAATAAACTTTGATTTTATACCAACTCCTGCATCTAATACCAAAAGTTTATTTTGTTTTTGTATAAGATAACTAGATGTTGGTTTAAATCTCGTATTAGGGGCATAAAAGCCCAAAGCTTTACAAAAAGTATTCACTTTTCTCTCCTCCATTTTTTAATTAAATATAGTTTATGTATTTTTATAAATTTATTATATATTAAATTTGAACAGTTGTCAATATTATAGTATTAAATACCTTCAATTCGTAAAATAAAAAATTTTAAAAAATAATGGGATAAAGTAAAAATATATATAATATATATTTACTTATCTAACATATTATTTCTATATTCTTAGCAATTACACCATTATTTTCTAACAAAACTCCATAGACAAAAATTATTTTACCTATTTTTAATTTTGAATATATTCTATCTATCATATTTTCCATACACATCACCTTAAGTGTTACTTAATTTTTTAAACATATATTCTAATATTTTGTCTTTAATATACAAAAGCTCAATTAAATGTTCAAATTTAGGAGTTTTTAAAACAAATTGAAAATTACCACTACATTTATATACAACCTCACCATTATTAACAATAACATATGGTATATCATAACTTTGCATTAAACCAATATATTTTTCTACACTATTTATCGGTATTCCAACTCTTTTAGTATTCGATATATCTGTTAATTTTAAATTTAAAATATGATTTAATATATATGCATCTATACCAAGAGAAATATAGAAAGCTCCAGACTTGATAAACACAATACATTTTTTATCTTCTAACTTTATTAAATTCTTCTAATAGTTTCAAAAAAAGAAACCCTCCTTTCAAATATCGATATTAGTAAAAAATACTAACTCGATCTCTAAGGAGAGTTAACCAGGCTATTAGGGGAAGAACACAACAAAGCCCATTCCAAAAATGCTTTGCTTTTTTTACATAGCCTTTACTGCTCACATATTTGCTCTGCAAATATGTGTCTTCTCCCTAACCTTATACCTGTTCTATATATTTTCACAATTTCTTGATTACTTATCTCTAAAATTCAGAATATATACAAACTCCATTTTTGTATATACAAAAAGTCTAATACACCAGACAGTGTACTGTGCTACTTGATATAAAACCTAAGGCGAAAACCTACATCGCCTCTCGCGCTAGCGGCATAATGGCCTCCACGATATGAAACAGGAAGGGACCTACCGTCATCATTGCAGCTACCGCCACGATCAATGAAACCAGCACTGTAAGCCTCGCTCGTCCATTCCCATAC
>ERZ780077.408-NODE-408-length-15195-cov-4.78593_pt1 | contig 15195 bp, 6 predicted proteins | sample MGYA00511576_ERZ780077 | MGnify/ENA primary metagenome ERZ780077 (study PRJEB29588, sample SAMEA2149030) | human gut metagenome | biome: human gut; feature: human-associated habitat; material: faeces | place: Denmark | collected 2008/2010 ...
TGTTTTTTGAGTGATTCTTACTTTCCCCCCCCCCACGTTTGGTAAATAACTGTATGTGTGATAGTTATGCTTTTATACACTTACTCTTACTTACCATAACATTACTCAATGAACTTAAGTCCTCAGAATCTATATACCTTTGCACCGAAAAATTTGATTGGTATAAATTTTAATGTAAAAAGGAAACAGTTTTATTCAAAGCTTAAAGAATGTCTAAAAAAATTATCAAGGGAATTTGTCTTGTCGCAACTCTCTTGCTTTTTACTATGTCAATGGATGCAGCAACCGCAAATGGTGTTGGCAAAAGCGAGAAGAAGGTTTGGCAGGATTCAGACCCTAACAAGGAGAATTATTTTAACAACCGTCGTGCACTTGTAGGACCCGGTTGTATGATCAACAGCCTTTTTGATGGCGTTGAAGTGGTTTCAGGAACAAAAGACCTTCAGAATATTTCTAATGATGATTTGGATGATTATGCTACGATTCCGGCGCTTGTTGGAGCTACCGTAGTAGCAAGTCCTATTATCAGCGTGAAGGACAATCAGCATTATTATGCTGGTGGTACAGAGGCTGGTTTTGTCATTTGTGCAAAATCAAATGCAAGCATCCTTACTCTCGATTTAGCAAAGTTCTACAAAATACAGTTTCTTAAAGACGGTGAAAAGGTTGGTGACCTCCAGTCGATCTCTACCGGTAAGTCTGTCACTGGTCTTGGACTGTCGTTGCTGACATTCCCTGGTTCTGACCTGGTCAACAAATTGTATATGGCTACTGCCCCTGGCAATTTTGATGAAATCAAGCTTGTTCAGTGTGGAGTTGATGCCAAGTTGCTCTCTGCTATAAATATCAAGTATGCATTTGTAGGCAAGGCTCGTGAGTATACTATTACCAACAACAAGGAGAATGGTATTGCGAAGTATTCTCAGGAACAGAAGCGCGGAACGTTTACATTGAGTACAAGTAAGTTGGGTGGTAAGATGATTGATGAGAATCTTACCAATGGCTATGCAGCTGTAGTAGGAGTGCTAGTTCCAGTATCAACTCCAGTTACTGTATACGCCAAGCCTTCTGATAATAAGGAGTCATTCCCTAAGGGAACGGAAGTGGGATTCAAGTTTAATGGTTTTAATCTCGCCAATCTTTCGGTAGGCTCAGGCATCGAACTCACACTTTTCAACAAAGAGAATAAAGAAATAGGCAAGTATGACATCTCTAATAAACTCCTGGGTCTTGGACTGATTGAGGATACCAAGGACGGTGAAGTCGTTATGAGAGCCCCTGCAGCCTTTTCTGCAGCAAAGATTTACTTCAAAGGAATCGGACTGACAGTTGGAGGCACCTCCGTCAACTACGCCTTTGTCCGCATGGCTCCTGATGCAGCTTCTCATCATTGCCCAATCAATGCTACATCGACCCGCGATGTGTCTGGAAGTGTCAATCAGTTCCAGTTGCAGCACAATAAGAATATAGATGTGACATGGTATGTCCAGAGCTGTCCAAAGGGTGCCGATGCTGTTGAAGTGGTTGCCACAACAGGCTTGGTAAGCAATTTGTCTCTTCCCGGCAAGTATGTTTTCCGTGCAACTGCTGCTGATGGTTGCTATGAAGAGACAACCCTCAACTATGCTCCTACATATATTCCGGAGGAACACGGAGTGGATATCCTTGTCAATAAGGAGGGTGAGGAGCCTAAATACGTGTTGAGCGATAAGTTTGGCGGTGGTTTGATACAGATTTTTGATGGAATGAAGAATAGAACTGCCATACTTACAACTTCACTCAACGACTTCGCATACCGTCAGCCGGGCGTTTCATTGGCAGCCAACACAGGTCTCATTGGCATCAAGACTGCTGATGGCTCTAACTTTGCTGATGGTTTGAATGGCAATACAAGAGCGTTCAATGGCAAGATGAAGGTTGGTTTTGTGGTATCTGCTAAGGCTACCGGACTCGATGCTAATGTGCTTAAGCTCTACAACATCAAGCTCTACAATAAAGGCAATGAAGTGACTGGAGATGTAACAACCCATTGGGATGCCATCTCAGCCGGACTTATCGGTAAAGAGGAAACACGTAAAATGTGTCTGAACGTTGATGTGCCTGCGGGCTGTGTGTTTGATGAGATTGTACTTTATAACACAGGCGTTCTTTCTGCCGACCTCTCACAGCTCAATATCTACTATGCGTATGTTGCCGATGCTGAGGCAGACAATGCTACAACCAATCCGGTCTATGGTGCTCAGGTGGTATCTACAAATAACACCAATGCATCCATCGACTTTGCTAACACTAAGATGTTCCATGTTGCCAACATTGGCAATGGCTACGACGAGTTGGGCAACTTGATTGACGAGTCGTTGGATACATACCTTACTCTCCCGTTGGGAGTAAACTTGGGTGGAGCCACAATCTCTGTCAATATGGGTAAAGTAGTTGATAAGGGACAGCAACTTGTTATGGTAACCCAGAATCTGGCTTTAGGATTGGGTGCAAGTCTGGGCGAAGGTCTTAAGTTGACCACCTATCTTGATGGTGCGGAGCAGGAAGAACTGACAAGCTGGAAGGTTCTTGGTGCTGATGTTATTGGCAGTAAAGGCGACAGCTATGCCGTGCTCAATCCTACCAAGTCTTTCGATCAGGTTCGTATCACACCTGTTAAGGCGCTCTCTGCTCTTGAGAATCTTCAGATTAAGGGCTTCGCTCTGCGTCCAGACATGAACGACGACGGTACCCTCAACGGATACGACGACCTTCTGGTTCTTGATGAGGACAAGACTCTTGCAGTTACTAAGTCATACACTGGAGCCAAGATGCTGTTGCACCGTACATTCACCAAGAATGCTACCAACGACAAGAAGGGATGGAACTCTATCATTCTTCCCGTCGATATGACAGCAGCTCAGGTGAAGGAAGCCTTCGGCGAGGGTGTACAGATGGCTGAGTTCGACCGTTTGGAGAACAACTGGATAAAGTTCTCTACAGTAAAAGTTGCAGGTGATGATGTAGTGCTTCATAAGAACACTCCTTATATAATATATCCTACAAAGGAGCCGCTCGGCAACTATTCATACACTATCAACGGTGTTACGGAGACTCTCGACGGTCCTGTATATGTAGCCAATGGCATCAACTACGATGACCAGACATCCGAATTGACACACACGGTAAATGGCGGAGGCATGACCTATACCGGTTCGTACAGCAATCCGACTACGGTATCAGCGGATTCTTATATGTTCAGCAAGGGCGACTTGATTCACACTATTAAGCCGCACGATGTGAAAGCTTATCGTTGCTGGCTTAAGGAGGAAATGCACACGGGCAGAATATTGATGTTTTCGCTGGATGGAAACGGCATGGATGATACAACTGGCATCCATGTGATTGAGGAGAACAAGCAGAATGCAAACACCGGCATCTACAACCTTGGCGGTGTGCGTATGAACACCAGCAACGTCGATAAGTTGCCGAAGGGTGTGTATATTGTTAACAACAAGGTAGTGGTAAAGAAATAATATTATAACTGCATTATGAAAAAGAAGAAATACGTAGCTCCGGAGATTAGCGTTATCGGGATGGAGCCTTTACAGATAATGACCGGAAGCATTGGAAGTGACCGTGGCTGGACTCCTGATGGTGACGAAAACAATGGATTCAGCGTTCAGGAAGAAGAGGAAAATGGAGAATATGAATTCTAAATTCTATATAGATAATACATTATAATTTTTGATTGTCGTTGAGCGCCTTGCAATGCAAATGCTTCTGCAAGGCGCTTTCTTGTATGCTCGGCATGAGCTTATTCTAATGGGTGCAAGTCCCTAACGAGCCCTAATAGCGGGAATCGTATAGCCAATAGCAAGGGTGTCCACCGCGAGGTGGAATCTGAAAGAAGCTGGCGGCAAACATCTGACCTAACGTACAGAAACTTCATACAAGGCATATGACCATGGATGAGATTGCAAGACAAATCAAAGTCCCATAGCTATTCGGAATGGTTGGTGTAAATGAAGTGGGTATAAGATGGAAAGAATAAGCCCTTATCCGAGGAGGTCTCACGGACGCATGGGTGAAGATGAATCATTCGATGTACCATGACGGAGTAAAGCTTGCCGTGAGAAGTCAGCAGAGGTCATAGTACCCAAGGCACGTGTGCTTATAGGGAAGGACTGAATCGTGCAGTGCAATAGTAAATGAATGTTACCTTGTGAGACACCTCGTCAGATGTCCGAAAGGAACTCTCTATCCAAGACGATAGGACGGAATCCGACAATAGGATAGAAGTGACGCTACTCATAGGGATAGCTGAAAACAACTTGCCACACATCGCAAGATGAGAAAGCACGAAACCGCCGTATGCGGAACCGCACGTACGGTGGTGTGGGAGGTCGGTAAATGTGAAAATAGGAGGTGAATGCCTTTTATGATTAGCATTTACCTCCTACCCGATTGTATTAGGAGGGTGTCAAAAGTCAATTATTCGCGCTGAAAGCCCAATAAGCTCATAGAGGGCGTGTCAAATGTCAAAGCAGCGCGCCCCGAAGGTAGGGTGCTCAAAATCGCCTTAAAATCCCACACATTACAAAGCCGTCCTTTGCAGTTGGAATACTGCAGAGGACGGCTTTGTAATGAGTGGTTGGCTACTCGGCTGTGGGCCTTACTTCTTGATCTTTTGGAATCCCAGGCCATAGACACCGCTGACGGGAGCCTGCGAGACGAAGGCGTGCGGGTCGATCCGGTTGACGACCTGCATCACCTCGCGGCTCTTGCGCCCGTGGACGATGATGAAGAGCATGCCCTTTTGGGCGCCCGTGTAGAGGCCGCGCGCCTCGATGACGGTGCAGCCGCAGTTGGCCTCCTCGTTCATGGCGTGGCCCATCTCCTCCCATTTGTCGGAGATGATGAAGAACTGCACGCTCGAGCGCATACCGTTGATGACGTAATCGACCGACCACGACATCACACAGAGCGTGATATAGCCGTAGATGACCTTTTCCCAGGATCCGAGGACGAGGTAGCTGGAGGTGATCACACAGAGGTCGCACATCAGGATGACGCGTCCCAGCGAGATGTCGCGATACTTATTGACGATGGCGGCGATCACGTCCGATCCTCCCGTCGATGCGTTGTATTGCAGGGCGACGCCCATCGTCACGCCCATGATGACGCCTCCGACCACGCAGGCCAGGAAAGTCTGGCCGGCAAACGGGACTTGTCCCTCGAACACCTTCTGGAAGAAACCGACACTGAAGGAGAACACCGTGACGGCAAAGATCGTTCGGACGCAGAATCGCCATCCGAGGAGTTTCAGGGCTGCGATCATCAAGATGCCATTGACTACGGCGTAGGTGTAGGGAATAGGGATGCCCGTGCCCCAAAACAGGACGGAGGAGATACCTCCCAGGCCACCGATCGTGATTTGGTGGGGAAGCAGGAAGGCGCACCATCCCAGACTTCCGAGAATCATTGACACGGCAATGATGCAGAATTCTTTGATTTCTTTTGTCTTATTCATTCTGTTTGAAGTGTTGTTTCGCTGTCGTCAGTAGATACGACTTGCTGTCGTTTGTCGCTGCTCTCCGCGCGCTCGCGCAGCCTCTGTCGCGATGCTTTTGGCTCGACGGTGTGCGTTTTTCGTGATGCCGACCGTCTGCTTTTTGCAAATTCGGTGCAAAATTACAAAGAAAAAACGAGACTTCGGCGGTCTCGTCGTTTCATTTTGCTCTCTACGGTCAAAAGCCTCTCGGTTTCAGGGTATGAGCTGGTGCTAATACGTCCTGCTGAGTTGGGGAAAACAACAAATACAAGTTGTCTTCTATGTGGCCAGGTCGAATCACCCCATTTTCCGGAAGAACCAGTTTAGAAGGGCAGTCCCACGGCGAAGTGGAGCGTCTGCGCATCCTTGAAGTGGCCGATGTTGAAGAATCCGCTCTTGCCTGTGTCGTAGGGCAGGTGGAGGCCGAGACCCCAATCGACGCGGAGGATGAAGAAGCCCACGTCGTAGCGCAGTCCCACACCCGTGCCGAAGGCCACGTCTTTGAATATCCGCTTGAGCTGGAACGTCGTCTGCTCCATCTCGTCGTGCTTCTTGAGCGTCCACACGTTGCCCATGTCGAGGAAGGCCGCGCCATAGAGCGATCCCACAAGATGCGGGCGGTATTCCAGGTTGGCCACAAACTTCAAGTCGCCCGTCTGTTCCACATAGGAGAAGAGGGGAGAGACGCTACGGTATCTTCCCGGTCCTATCTCGCGGGCGTTGAAGGCGCGGATACTGTTGGCGCCACCCACGAAAAACTGTTCCGTATAGGGCGCATAGGTGCTGTTGCCATAACTGAAGATGCCGCCTGCGCCGACGTGCGCCACCAGGGTGGATTTCTCGCCCGTGCTCCACTGCTTGGTGAAGTTGGTCTCAAACTTCACAAACTGTGCGTAGGGATTCTTGAACATCAGTTTGCCCTTCTCGTCCCACTTTTTTCCAGCCACCATGTAGCCCAGCGACAGGAGGTTGGAAGCCTCCGACAGCGTCGTCCACCACTTGATGGGGTTGGGCGTCCCAGCCTTGCTCTGGTATGTGTAGCTAAACTCCAGTTTCGGTATAAACTGGTCCGAGAAACTCATGGCGAGGTAGGGCAGTTCCTCCGTCATCTGGTCAAACCGTTCCGTATGGCTCGGCATGTATTCATAGGTCAGCAGCAAGGGCGAAAACTTATATTCGCTCCGCTCCGTCGGCTTCCAGTTGTACGTCAGTTCTCCCGACACCACATGGCGCTTGAAGTAGGCCTTGCGGTTGATGACGCTCGTCGAGGCGCGCAGCGTGGTCATCGGCGTCTCGTAATAGACCTTGCGGCGCCGGCGCACGGTGGCCGGGTCCTCGCCCCTTGCGATGGCTTCCTGTATCCTGCGTCGTGCCTTCTCATGGCGCTGCTTCGCCGTGCCCCGGAAGGGGATGAGCAGTCGCGGCAACTGGAGGCTCACCTCGCCACCATACTCGTAGCTGCTCATGCCCGAGCTCTCTTGGTTGTCTGATCGTCCCCAGGTCCATTCAAACGCGCCGTTGACGCGGAAGTTGAGGAGTTCGCCACCCCGAAAGGCGTTGCGCTTGGTGAGACCCATTATCAGCTCCGGTCCAAACTTGCCGCTCGTCTTTCCCTTGCCGTAGGCTTCGATGAAGAAGTCGTAGGGCTTGTCAAAGACGCAGTCGGCCACGACGTCGAGCTGGCTGCATTGCTCCGTGCTGTCGATGGGGACGAACGAGAGGCGCGTCTGCGAGAAGATGCCCGTGGCGTTGAGCCGCTGCTGCGTCTCCTCCTGCAGGCTCGCGCTGTAGAGGTCGCCCCGCTTCAGTTTGATTTGGTTGCTCAGCACGCGGCGGCGCAAGGGCGAGTGGGTGCCGTTATAGTGTACGCGCAGGGATCGTCCGTGGCTCGTCGTGTCGATATTCTCAAAGAGGCTGCGCCGCAGGTTGACGTTGATGTTGCGGATGGTCCAGGTCCTCAGGGCGCGCCCATCGATGGAGTCGAGGAGCTGGAGGTTCACCGCCACCGTTCCCGGTCGCGAGACCGAGTCGGCCAGATAGCTTGCCATTCCCTTCTCATAGTAGAAGTAGCCATTGTCGCGAAACAACTGTGTGATGCGCTGGCGCTCGCTTTCGAGCGTTGAGATATCAAAGGGCGCGCCACTTCTCGTCATCGCTTCGTCGGCATGGGCGCTGATGAGGCTGTCCTGGCCCGGCGTGAATCCGACGTAGCCGAGCGTGTCAATCGTCCAAAGCTGGCCCATCTTGACGGCGTATTGCAACTTCATCTTCTTCGGGTTCTTCTGCGGTACGAGGCTGTAGCTGATGTCGCCATTGAAGTAGCCGCGCTTCTTGAGCAGGTTTCTGCCCACCGTGGTGTGGAGGTCAGGGTTGGCATAGCTCATCAGCACCGGCTGCGTGCCAAACGCCTTCACCATCCATTTGTCAAAGGACGTGGTCCCCTGGGAAAAAGCGTTCCATATCCATAGACCGATCTTCAGCGGCGACTGTAGGGTAGGGCTTCCGAAGAGCGAACCGTTGGGCTTGGTGGCGAGCACCACGTCGAGCTCCTCGCGCACCGAGGCGGCGTGCTCCGACTTGTCAGCATCCACATACTCTGTGGGCTTCATGCCCGTATAGAGCTGCTCGCCGTCCGGTATGGCGCTTGTCGAACTGCAGCCCGTCGAGAGGAGGACCACGCCGATGGCGGCCCATAGGAAGAGGTATATCTGTTTCATGGGAGTTTTCGTTGTGTGGAGTCTGTACGGATGACGGGGATGACGGCGTCGTCGTCAGACTTCAGTTTGAAGATATCCTTGAAATGGCGCAGCTTCCGTCGCCAGGAGAAACCACCTCCGAAGACGCTGATGTTGCCTTCGAGCCAGTCGTAGGCCTCCCGCTCGTAGTAGAGCTTGAGATATTGCGTCTCCTTCTGGTTGAGTCTGTACTCCAGCGAGAAGTTGTCGAAGTAGGCACCGTTGTCGTCCGCCGCCGTGGCCCCTGTCGAGACGCGTCCGCCCATGCTGATGCGCAGTCGGTTGTTGAGGATGCGTTTCGAGAATTTGAACGTATAGTCTGTGTGGAGCGCTCCTGTCGCGTCCGCCGTGCTCTCGAGGTTGGCCGTCAGGTCCAGTCCCATCGAGCGGAAAGCGCTGCCCGTGATCTTGTTGACCTCCGTCTGCAGGAAGCTCGCCAGCGCCGAGTTCATGGCAAAGTTGCCCACGTTGCTGTCCAGGTACATTCCCGAGGCCAGCATGGAGACGGCCAGTTTCGACCGCTCCTCCGCGCTCTTCATGTTGAGCTCGTTGCGCATCTGCGCGTCCTCCGGTGCGTCGATGACAAACTCCACGCCCATGTCGGGGAACGTCTTCGACAGTCTCACGCCGCAGTCGAAATCCACGATGCGTCCCTGTGAGTTGTCCGACGATGCCACGGCCGTCTTCACGTCCTCCGTGGCCGTGATGTTGAGCGTTGGCTTCATCGGATTCCCCGTCCATTGTATATAGCTGCCGTCCTGTATCTGGAACGTGCGGAGCGGGATGATGGGCAGCGAGTATTTCATCTCGCCGTTGCTCAGCGTGTAGCGTCCGCGCAGCTGCAGTTCGTTGGTGGGGTTGTAGGTGAGGAAGAGCGTTCCTCCGCCGATCAGGTCGATGTAGTTGGAGTGGTCCGCCGTGAGGTAGCAGACGATGCGTGCCTGCTCGTCCACGTTGACGTTGAGGTTCATGTTCAGACCCGTGATGTCGGGGCGGTTGAGCGTCTCGGGGATGGTGTCGCTGAAGTTGCTAAACTGCACGAGGTTGTCCAGTTCGGAGTCGGATGTCAGTTGCGCATCCCTCATGACGTAGGCCATGTCCGTGGCTCCCAGCACGTCGATCTTTCCCCCCAGCCATAGGTTGTTCAGCGGTCCGCGCATGAGGCCCCTGAAGTTGACGAACGCCTTGCCATAGGCCTCCGATCGCGCGTTCTCCTTGGCGTCGATGATCTGGAAGTTGTCCGCCCTCATCCTCACGTCGAGATACATCTTGTTGAAGTCGCTGAAGTCGAGAAAACCCTGTATGTTGAGTGGTCGGTCATTGTTGGCAAACATCTCGAAGTTCTCAAATTTCAGTCGGCTGTGCTCAATCGTCACGGGGTCGTCTGCGAAGCGCATGGAGACGCCATAGGGCACGCTGACCAGTTGTGTGGAGTCGAGGTAGAGTTCGCCGTTGATGTCCAGCTGGTCCAGGGGTCCGTGCAGCGAGAGCGTTCCCTCTCCGGCTCCCTGCAGTCCTACGATCTGATCGGGCACGAAACCGTTGACGAAGTGGAGCGGGAATTGGTTCATCGCCAGTTCCGCGTCGAGCAGTCCCTTGCCCTCGTCCTTGTAGGTACCCGTGAGCGTTCCCACCTCCTCGTCGTCCTGTCGGATGATGGCATCGACATAGTGCGATCCGTCCTCCTTCGGCATATAGACCACTTCGGCCCCCACGTTGCCCATGGGCGCGTTCTCATAGATGAAGTTGTGGATTGTCATGTCGCCCGAGACGGTGAGGTCGCTCTCCGTCTGCACGACGTGGTAGTCGCCGTTGAGCGTGCCCGAGATCTTGGGTGCGAAGGGCAGCACCGCCAGCATCTTCTCCAGTTCACAATGGTGCCTGGCGCGAGGGCCCCCACCGCCAGCATCTTCTCCAGTTCAAACTGGTGCATGGCGAGGGTGACATCCTGCAGCACCGTCGTGTCGGCGTCGTTGGAGTAGAGTTGCACACCCGTTCCGTCGCTGGCGCGCAGGATCATCTTGGCCGATACGCGGCTGTCCTGTCCCAGATAGACGTAGTTGTCCTTGTTCACGTCGAAAGCCTTGTAGCCGAGGATTGCCGTCGGCGAGGTGATGTCGAGTTTCACGCCGTTGCCCTCCATGGCCGCGCGCAGTCCCAGGTCCAGTCCCGTCTTTCCCTCCTTGTCCTTGACGACGGCATGGGTGACGAGTCCCTTCTCGAAGAACGATCCGTTGATTTGTCCGCTATACGGATAGCTATTGGATGGCAAATTGCTCACCGCCATGTCGTAGTTGAGCGTACTGCCGTCGCTCTGCAGGTTGATGTTGAGCATGTCGATTGTCACGTTGTCCTGATAGACCAGCGAATCGACGCTCACAAACCCGTTGATACCCGTCTCCGGCGACGATGTGATGTCCGCCTGCGCCGCCCGGAAAGCGTAGCCGCTTTGCCGCAGCAGTTGACTGATGAAGTTGCTCGTGCCCGTATTGAGGATGAAGTGGCCGTTGGGCAACTGGCTCAGCAGCGCCTTCTGGTCTATCACGCACTCCTCCGTCTGCCGCTTGATGGTCTCGGCGATGCGCGTTCCCACCTCGGCCAGATGGCTGTAGCTGCCCTCGAAGTCGGCGTCGAGCTGGAAGTCTCCCCCCGTGATGTCGGCGTGGGTCGTGTCGCGTCGGCTCAGCACGTCGAGCGAGAGGTCTCCCGGCGCCAGCGTCTGGTCCTTCTCATGGAGCAGCAGGTCGCCTACCAGTCCCTTCACCATCAGTTCGTCCTTCTGGTCCGTGAACACTTGTAGGTTCGCGCGGGTGGAGAGGGCCAGCGGCTGCTCCGTCAGTCCCAGTTGGTAGAGATCCGCCACCGCCACCTGGCCCCCCACGCGGCCCCCCCCGGTCTCGCCCCTCATGCCGGCGTCGAGCGAGAAGTCGCCAGCGAGCAGGCGTACCAGCGCCGTGTCGCGCCGTTCGGTGAGCAGCAGCCGGTCTATCGATCCCCTCACGCTATGTGTGCTTCCGAGGTTGGACCTCACGCTGATGTCCGTCTCCGCCTGCAGGTCATACGCCTTGTCCACCAGGCCCAGCCCCTTGAGGTCCGCCTTCTCCAGTTGTCCTTTCAGTTGCGCCTCCAGCTGGTTGCCCTTCAGCTGTGCCATCACGTCAAACGAACCGTTGAGCAGTTCGTGGGGCGCGTGTTTCTCCCGGGTTGTCAGCCGCAGGTGGGAGATGGGCCCTTGGATGTAGTGAGTGTTCTTGAGGTTGGAGCCGACTTCCACGTCCGCGTAGCCCGAGAGCACAAACGGATAGTCCTTCACCCCCAGGCGTGCCAAGTCCGCGTGCGCTATCTGTCCGCGGAAATGGCCGTCGATGCGTTTCCCATCGACGCGTCCTGAGAAACCGAATTTGCCACCCACCATCGGGTTGCGACTGTCCACCTTGGCCGTCATCCGCCCTTTGTGCAACTGCAGGTCCGCCCGGATGCCGTCGAGCGTATAGTCGCCGTAGCTCATCTGTCGTATGTCCGCCCTGACGATCGCCGTCGATCGCGGGCTGAGCACGTCCGTGCCTCGTCCTTCCGCCGTCAGGTGGCCCGTCAGCACGCCCAGTTCCATGGTCGGAAGGAAATGGCTCAGGTCGAAGCGCGTGGCCTCCAGGCGGGCGTCGTAGTGCGCTGTGGGCGCATGGTAAGCTCCGTCGATATGCAGCCATCCGCTGCCCTCCGTCACCCTCAGGTCTGCCGTATAGGCCGAGGGCGTGATTCCCACGGATCCGTTGAATCCGATGCCCTTTGGCAGACGCACCATCTTCCTCACCTCGCGTGGCAGGAAATGGTAGGCGAAGTCCAGGTCCTCCGTCCGTCCCTTCAGCCGCAGGTCGGCTCGCAGCCGATTCGTCGCCGTGAGGTTCTCCACCCGTCCCGTCGCGGTCAGGTCGAAGTGGCGGTCCATGCGGAGGTGGATATTTTGAAGTGAGGCCCGCTGCAGGTTGCCCGTCAACTGGCCCTTCACCGTGATGCGCGACTTCGGTAGTGCCCGCAGTACGTCGGCGGGCAGGGAGGCCAGGAAGGGCAGCAGGTCGCCGAGGGCCGTATGGCCCGCCAGTCTCGCCAGCATCTGTCCCGGGTGGCGGTCGGCGAAGGCGTTCATGTCCATGCGGAACGTCCCCCTTAGGTCGGTCTCCGGCATGGTGAGGTGGAAGTCCTCCAGGGCGAGGCGCGTGCTGTCGGTGTGGAAAATTCCCTTGAGCGTGTTGACGCGCATTCCGCTTTGCTCTGCGAAATGGGCCGCGCGGATGCGCAGGTCGATGGTATTGGCGGCATAGCAAAACGAGTCGATGCCGAGATGCAGGTCGCTGAGGCTGATATGGGCGGCGTCGAAACCCCTTCTGGCGCGGGGCACGAAGTTTTGGTCGTAGGCCAAAGCGCCGTCGTGCCAGTCGAGCGCCCCTACCTTGTATGTGTTGTCTTTCAGCTGGAGAACCGCCCGCTGCGCCGTGGCCTCGCCGAAGTGGGCCTTCACGCTCATCGTGTCGCCCGGCAGGTGTAGTCTAAAGTCGGTGTGGGCCAACTGGAGCCGGTCCACGTCTATCTTCCATAGCACCTCCTTCTTGGCCGTGTCCTTTGGCATGGTGTCGCCCAGGGCCACGTCGATGTAGCCTCCCCTGATGTCGGCGACGTTCACCTTTGCCCGCTCCTCGCCGAGGCTCACGCCGTGGCTCACGAGGTGGAGGCGCTCCAGGTCGGCCTTGATGCGCAGGTCGCCGATGAGCTGGTCCGTATTCATCCGCAATCCCTTGAAGGTCAGCCAGTCCACCTCCACGCGGCCGCTGAGTAGCGGCAGCATCTGCACATGGGTTGTCAGGCTCCTCACGTCGGCGATGGTGTCCGTCTTTCCGGGCAACGAGTCGTTGGGCTGCAAGGCTTTCAGGCCCTGCAACCGAAGGTCCAGCGGAAAACTGAGGCGCAGCTGCTCGACCGTAATCCTCATCCCCGTCTTCTCCGACGCCACCTGGGCCGCCTTCTCCACCGCCCACTTTTGCACGGGAGGGCAGTAGAGGAGCAGGGTGAGTATCAGAAACAGTGCGATGGGCGTGATGACAACAGCCAAAAGCACTTTTAGCGTTTTCTTCATGTGCGGAATCTATGAACGACTATGCGATGATTGCTTCAAAGTGCAAAGTAACGAAAAAAAAATGAGATGTGCAAAAAATACCCGTACATATCCTTGTGTACGGTCTAAATAACATCGAATGGGCACAAAAACAAAAAAAATCGCAGAAAAGATTTTTCTATTCGATAAATTTTTGATACCTTTGCCGTGGTGATTTAATCACTCATGTCTGGAGTTTTCAGACGTTAAACTAAGTAATAACCAAAAAATAGGAGAGAAAGCTTATGAAGAAGACATTACTTTCAATGGTGGCATTGCTCGTAGCAGGCCATGCAGCAATGGCTCAGAACGGTTTGACAGAAATCCCCGATCCGGATGGTTCGCAGTTTATGTGTACGGTATTGTCGCCGAACGGTAAGTATATCGGCGGCGTGTGCTATGGCGTGAACGCGGGATTCATTTTTGACGTCCGGGAACAGAAGATGGTGAGATACGATGCTCCCGATCCCGACACCGACGTCCAGCTGAAGGCCATCGCCGACAATGGCGTTGCTGTGGGATGGAACGGCCCGGCTGCCATCTTCGATTTTGCCAGCGAGAAATGCACCACCTACGGCGAAGCCGAACAGTATCTCTTCACGGGCATCAGCCCGAACGGAAAGCTCATCGTGGGCGCGCGCTACGACGGTACCGACGGCGAGGGCACCCCATGCCTCTTCAACGAGGGTGTGCCGACAGACCTGCCGCAGCCTTCCAACAAGTTCCTGGGAGCCGAGAGCGCGGGTGCCTCTGCGCTTTCCGTATCCAACGACTCCATCATCACCGGCTATTGGGTTGACGCTATGGCCACCCGTCCCCCCCTCCCCTGGGCACCCAACCGCGACGGTGAGACCTTCTCGGCCTATCCGTTCTCGCGCGGCTATTTCGCTTCCTCTTATGAGTCGACGATGCCCTACAGCATATTCAGCTGCGACCAGACCATCATGAGCGCCAACGGAAAATACGTCGTGCTCAATGTCGAGAAGCTTCTCGACGATGGAGGCTCCGAGTTTGGCGTAGCGCGCTACAATACGGAGAACGACCTCGTCGAATACTTCATGGCAAGCCAACTGGAGGGCATGGAGAATAGTGAGCTGTACGGCTTTGCCGTTTCCGACGACGGTACCATCGTAGGCTGCTGCGGCAGTCTCTATTCCGGCCGCACGGGCTTCATCTGGAAGAAGGGCGAGACGCTTCAAACGCTCGCTGAGGCCTTCCCCAAGGTTGCGAAATTCGCCGAATACGACGCTGGCGGTATGAACTCTCCTTGCGGCATCTCTGCCGACGGTCGCTATATTGCCGGATTCGCCTTTGTCGATAGCGAGACTGTCGATGAAGATTCCGAGGAAACTGGTGGCATGACGACCTGGTTCTTCGACACGCTCTACGAGACCAACGACGTGGCAGCAGCACCGGCATCCGAGGGAGCCGGCAAGGTAGTTGCCCGTTTCTCTGCCGATGGCAAGCGTCTGAATGCTGATTCCAAGGTGCGCGGCTTCAACATGCTGCTGATGAAGAACGGCAAGACCATGAAGACTTTCAACAAGTAGGGCGCACAGGCTCTATGCAGACATCATCTCATCCGAGATAAAAGACGATCATCTCATCCGAGATATAAGAAGAAGGAGTACACCGGTTTCTTTGCTGGGCGTGCTCCTTCTTTTGCTTTTCCACTCTCCGAGTGTGACACACTCTCTCCGTGCGTCTATTCGGTTGAGGCGGAGTGGGGGATTTGTCTGGGCGGGCGGCCTACCGCTTCACGAGGGGGCCGAACTGCGTGG
>ERZ780077.490-NODE-490-length-12788-cov-7.80892_pt1 | contig 12788 bp, 9 predicted proteins | sample MGYA00511576_ERZ780077 | MGnify/ENA primary metagenome ERZ780077 (study PRJEB29588, sample SAMEA2149030) | human gut metagenome | biome: human gut; feature: human-associated habitat; material: faeces | place: Denmark | collected 2008/2010 ...
CTAACCAAAAAACCGCCCACAAAGGGCGTTTGGGGCGGTGGTAACCGCCTCGGACAAATTCATAACTTTGGACTCTCCGTCCGTGTCCAGCACCTCGATGCGCATATCGCTCACGCTGCCGGAGGCAGTATCGAGTTCGCTAATCTTCTTTCCGGCTTCAAAAGCCGAAAGCATCGCTAACACACGGGTTTCCTGATCGCTTGTCATATTTATCAAGTTTTTAAGTTAAACGTATTCTGCCTTTACTGTCAATCCGGATTTTACCGCCTCCGGTAAGGCGGACGGACGGAGCCTGAACCGTCACGTTTATGGTCTTGTACAAGTGGGTGGCCTGTGTCGGGATCACGTGAATCCGGCTCGTTCCGATTTTCAACGGGGTTACAACACCGGCGGGATCCACGCTCACGGCCACGTCATCACCCAAGAACAAAACATTCTGCAGGGAGTACGAGGGGAACATCTTGGCAACGATACGCTGAACGTAAGGATTACGCTGGGTGATGCGTTTCGTGTAGGTCAGTTCCATCCTCGTAGGAGCCAATGAAGCTGCACCCGATATGGATTCCTGCAGCTGCTTCATCTTCTCGATTTCGGCCTCTGCTGTGGTGGCCGTACTACTCGCACGGGCGGCAGCGGCAAGGGCTTCCGATTTGGCCGCATTTACAGAGCTGGCCTCCTTATTCGCCGTATCAGCTGCGGAGGACGCTTTCGTGGCGGCATTTGTGGCATTGGAGGCAGCTCCGTTGGCCGATTCCGTGGCTTTCTTTGCCGCTTCGGTAGCTGCTCCGGCAGTACCGGCGGCATCATTGGCACTTTTGGCAGCATTATTGGCCGCTGTGGTTGCCTTATCCGCATTACCTGCAGACGTGTTGGCTTTTGCTGCGGCTTCATTGGCGGCTTTCGTTGCCCCGCTGACCGCATCCAATGCCACGTCCTGCAATTTGGAGATAGGAGCCTCTACTACTTCCGGCACGCCACCGTTAAAGCGCAAGGCCGGAAGCGAGAGAAGCCCGTCCAACGAGGTGGCCACCGGTAGATCACCCACGCCTTTGGATTCGGCTCGGATGATCGCACGCACACGTTTGGCGATTTCCTGCAATTGTGCTTCTGTCAGTACCATAACTTATCCGTCTATCAATTTGACAATTTGTGCGTAACCGCCGGGATTCAAAACCAATGCGGCCTCTTTTATCATTAGAGCCTCCTCCGCCGAGATTTCAATATTTCCGGTGGATTGATAGATTTTAAGGCTCAAGCTGTAAGCACGGATTTTCTCGTCACCGCTCAAAGCATTCACCCTCTCATCTCTCCACTCCCCACTGAATAGGATCGGAGCAATGACATCTTTCATCAACTGCTCCTGTTCCACATCCGTACCCTCTACTTTTTTCGTGATCACCAACCCCTTATAATTCATAAAGGGAACATTCAAATTCACTTTCATAAATACCTCCTTTTTATCGTTACCAATCATTATCATTCATTGAACCTACTATCCAGCCTCTACCCAATAAATTAGACGCTGGCACAGGACTCATAAAATCCTCTATATTCCTACAATCGGCGATAGTACCGCCCGGCCATTTTACCTTATTACCGTTCGAATAGATATACACCTCACTATTTTGGTTATTGGCATTCATCACCGTTACCCGTTGACTTTTCATCCCGCTCAACAAATACCGGTACGTTCCTGAAACTTTTATAATCACCAAATCAACCGGAAAACCAGTAGCATCTCCGGAGGAGCCATACAACGGGATAGTATAATAGGTCTCGTTATTGGATGACGTGGCAGAAGACAAAGAGACATATACCTTACCGGTTTCCGTCTCCAAACCATTCACGTAATAGTAACCATAGCTGCCATATACCACCAGCGTATTGCGTTGCCTTGCCCCGAAATTACCACGACACCAAACATCAGAGGTATAGAAACGGAAAGAACGCTTTTTGTCATAGTCATAGCCCTGATGATACAGGTCACCGTTAAACCACATCTTTCCATCACTGCCAAAGGAGATGCCTCCGACAATATCCCCGTCATTATTCACGCAGTTTAAGGATTTGAAGGAACCCGACACACCGACAACCGTTCCGCTGAACTCGCCGTTCTTGGCGATTATCTTTCCATCCGTGGTGAATTGTACGTTGCCATTCGCAGTTACAAGCCCCTCCAGCTTGATATGCTTGGCGTTTATTGTCACGGAGTCCGCCGCTTGGTTGATATAGGAAACAATGGCACCACCATCCTCAAGCGTCTTGCTCGCCCATAACTTATTGCCGTCTGCAGTAGTAATCCACCCAGCCTTGCTGATGGTTCCGTCTATCGTATCCACCCGGCTAACAATGGCATTGATTTGTTGTGCCGTCACGTGAAAGCTGCTCTCGTGCGTGGTGACACGATTGCCAAGGACATCCACCCGGTCAATGGTAGCCCATAGCTTGTTGCCGTCTGCCGTGGTGATCCAACCGGCGGTCTTGATGGTATGGTCTATGATTCCCAAATCATCCTCCGCCTTATCGATACGGCTCACGATAGCATTGATCTGCTGCGCCGTCACGTGAAAGCTGCTCTCGTGCGTGGTGACACGATTGCCAAGACTGTCCACCTCGGTAATGGTAGCCCACAGCTTGTTACCGTCTGCCGTGGTGATCCAACCGGCGGTCTTGATGGTATGGTCTATCTTATTCACCTCCTCGGCCACGGCAAGAATATGCTCGGCGGTCTGCTCGAACTTGGTACTGACCTCTTTTTTATAATCCTCTAACGGATGATTGGTCAGGGTTAGCTGCTCGATATACAAGTCACCGGTAAATTTCAGGAGAAAATCACCGGTTCCGTTCCATACTCCTGATATCTCCAGTATATCAAAGCCCTCACCAGCCGGAATAACCTGCTCCACATAGGGAGCGGATCCACTGAAACCGGCAGTCAGGCTCCCCTCCTCGGCGCAATGATATTTCAAGGTTAGAAATATGACGCTGCCATCTTCCGGCTTGGTGATATCCGCATTCAGCTGGCGAATGTGACTCCGTTTGATCCGGAGCATGAAACGGCCATCGAAAGAGTCAATATCGGCCACCTTGTTTTTCTCGGAATAGAAATTCACGCCTAAATCAAGCAGCTGCCCTCCGATATCAAATAAAGCCATATCACTCTCACGCTCCCAATAAGCCATGTCATCCTGAAAGCTGGCGTTTTTCAAAAAGTTATCCTCCTCGGTCATCGTGTTGACAACGCTCTGCATGGCACTTTGCAGCATACCCTCCATTATCTCGAATTTCGTCCGGACATCCTCACCGGTACGCAGACGGAAATCACCCAGCAGATAGGCGTTGTTGGAATACAGACCATATCCCTGCAGCTGCCCCCACCAATAGGTAATAATACCGGCCAGACGTCCAAGCCGGAGACGCACGGCGTTGTCAGGATCCGTTTTCATCCCGTACAGGACATCAAGATACGGACTGCCCTCCTCAACGCTGGTTTGTTTGATAACCCCTTTGCGGTCTGAATTGGTGGCGGAGTCCACACGGGTAAGCACGTCACGAAAAACAACACTACCCTCATCGCCTACAAAATTCTTATAGGTGATGCTATCGAGCCGTTCCTCTCCTTTGGAGGTATCACCGACTTTGGCAGTGACCACCTGCAGTTCGTACTGCTTGATGATACCATCCACGGAAAAACGCTGAACCATCAGGATATCACCCGGACGGAAAGGGTTGTAAAGGACTCCTTTCTCCGTATCGAGATAGATTGTCTTTGTGCCCGCATCGATGTGATCGACACGCATCATGTCAGTTGTCAGACGGGTTCCGTTCTCACCCATCAGTTGTGAGATGACAAATTCATACACTCGCATAACCCCACGGACGGTCATCTCGTCCAGCTCCATGACGGCTTTCTTTTCCTTTACTCCTGCGGCATTAAGCACCTCTTTCCAAAACAATGCCCATCCGGTTCCGCCGGGGAAACCCGAAGTAAAGACCTCGGAGGAAAGCAGACCTTTGAAAGTGGAGTCTTTCTCTACCGTAAGGCTTTCAACAAGAGCCTCGCCGATAACCTTTATCCCCTTCAAAAAGGTTTCAAGCTCTTTCGCCGTGTCGGGTATGTCCTTTCTGAGGTATTTGTCTGCCGTTTCTTTTTCCAGCTTGCTCAAGGAATTTGCGATCGTGCGTATTGTCCGGACGGCGGAAAGGACGTTATACTCGGTGGGATCAATACTGTCCCAGCTTTTCAATACGGTCAGCACGTCCTTATTCAGCTGTTCCTTATAGGCTGCCTGAATATCCACGATATTACTCTCGATCTGATTGATACGCCCGTAATCAACCGCATACGTGCATTCAATATCCATATCTGTGGTATTATTCACCCGGCGGGAGATCTTGGTCACACGGCTCTCGTGAGTGCCGGTGGGGAAATAAATCTCATTCTCCAAAAGGACACGCCGCCCCAATTTCAAATCGATATGGTTCTCATCCAAATAGATGTAATCGGTTGGAGCCTTATAGACTGACGTATCAATGCTTATCGACTCGATATGCTTCTGAACGGCCTCCTCGAATTCTTTTTCCGCCAGCGGATAATACTCTTTAGGCATCCGTATGTTCCAAAGGATATACTCGTCACCCGGCTTCGGGATCAGCAGGCCGCCCGGTAGCTGCTGGTTCTCATACGGGAATTGCGTGATAATCTCGAACTCCTTTGTCTCGGAGTTGAAATTCACCTCAAAATCACGCCCGTTCAACTCCCCGCCTTGAAACGACACCTGTTTAACAAGCCCCTCGATCTCATACGTGTTCGGATCGAAATTCAACCCCTCATCAGTAAAATAATATATAGTGAACGCATTGCCGTCCTCACCTGTGGCCTCTTCCGTCCTGACACCGGTAACAGTACCGATTCGTTTCGGGAATATGTACGCAAAGGCCTCCTCCTCCGCCTGCTCCACGATTCCAAGATGGATATTCCTTTCCACGTAACGGACACCACCCGGAAGCTGCAGGCGGCGGTGACCGTAATCAGAGGCCACGATATTACGGGTACTGCCAAGAGGATACAACCGGGTAAAGAAAGGAACCGTATCATTCTCCACACGGGAAAGCCTGAGCAGCCCCTTTCCGTACCCCAAAGATACGGGAGTGCCGTGTTCACAACGGCTCAGATTGATAGTGGTTCCCTCGATCCACCATTCGGTATTGAAATTCTTGGCTATTTCCGAAAGGGCATCGAAACAAAATATCTTATCATACTCTATGTTTACATTAGCGGAGGACACCACCTCGCCGATAACCCAATTTTTCGTCCCCTTGATACGGTTTATATTGTCACATATCAGCTGCAGGTGTTCGGCAGCCGTGGCATCATAGGAAAAGGAAAGCTCATCGTCACCGTCCACCATCTTGAGGACTTTGGCCTTTTTAAGCTCACTCTCTATACCGTAGAACTTGCAGCTGTAGGCATACTCAACGGTGGATTTCTGCTCCGGCTTGTAATCCTCCAGCAGCGTGAAGCGTTCACCCTCAAAATCCACGTAATCATTCACGCCCAGTTCCACGTACTCGTAAAGGGTAAACGACAAATTCAGGATATTGTCATTCATCACTTCCTTTACGTGGCGGTCGGAGTCTGACGGCGATACCGCAGTCTTGAACACCCCTTGCTGGTTGTATATTTTAAGCTCCATTTTGAACGCTGTTTGAATAATGTTTGAATACTATAACGAGGGAACCGGTTCCCGAAATTTCACGCTGAATTTTGCGATGACCTCACCCCCGAAATCGGTCAGCTGGGTGTAATCCGTGCAATCCTTGTAGTACATCCGGTAACTCCTGCCAAGCTCCGGAGGGTTGATGGTCAACCATCCCTTATTACCGGCCTTGAGAAATTTCAGGAATGACGAATAACGGGACAGGAATTGCGCCCGGTCTGCCGCTATGATCGCAAATTGCAGGGTGACATCACGAGCCTCCCATGCGGGTAAAAGCGCATCAGGCAGTTTCTCCCCGTCTTTTTCCCGGAATGACACAGCCGTGTGCGGCTTTGCCGATGGCGGTTTCAGCAGGGCGGAGTAATTCTTGGTATCACCCGCTTTCTCCTCTGCGAGGAATGCCCCATAATCCACAAAGACATCAACCCCGTTTATCAGTAACAAGCCTTTTAAAATATCCATTGTCATTTCATCTTTAAACCGTTTTGTTTGATATCCCTTATCTCATCGTATATCTTTGGCAAGGCATCGGTGTTCGTCTTTATCTTATCGATCGTTTCCAATGCTCCGCCTATGCCCTCTGATATATTCTCCACGTTCTCATCGATGGAGGCATCGTGCATCTGCAGGGAGGTCATCAATCCCTCCAGCTTTGTACCCTGATCCTGTGTGAGGGTTTGGAAAGCACCGGCACGCCCGCTTTGGGTGGTAGTCTTTTCCTCATCGTTTTTCCAAAGATCATACCCCATAGCGGCGGCCTTGTCTTTCCACGCTTCCATCCACGATTGAGCCGCATCAACGTTATTCCCGATATTGTCATAAAAGCTATCAATCAGGTGCATGGCATCACCCGCAATCTGTTCCTCACTTTTACCGCTTCCATATACCGCCTTTAACTTTTTCTGCAGGTCATCGAACTTATCGGCAAAGAACAGGGAATATGCGATCTGCTCTCCGAGGTTCTCCAGCACGGAAGCGGCCTGATCCGCAAAATTCTCCAATGCCGTGCCGCTTCCCTTGATGGCGGAAGTGATGGAGTCGAGCATTCCCTGACCGAGGCTCCCGAACGTTTCCTGCAGATAATCCTCCAAAGCCTGTTCCGCCTCGTCCATCGCATCTTTCAGGTCGATCAGGTTCTCAAGATAGTTCCGGGTTTCATCGCTCATCTTACGGGTATCGAGAATGACTTGGAGCATCTCCGTATCCAGCTCGCCGTTGGCCTTTATCAGTTCAGGGTAAACATCAAGGATCCCGCTATAAACATCCTTTCCTTTTCCCCAGCCGAACAATCCCGTTTTTTTATGTCCCGTAACGATCTGCGCATCGTTCAACCCGCCAAAACCTTTCTGATAGTTCTCCAGCCGTTTGCGGTAGGTTCCGGCAAAATCACCCGTCATGCGCTCTATCCAGTTCATGGTGGGAGCGTCACCGGCCAGTTCTTCCTTGAATTGCGAGAGGGCATCACGATAGACCTCTATCGCATTAGCGGCCTTTGCTACCTGACGCTCCCCGAATATGTTCTCCGCCTTTTCGAGCAAAAGGTTCTGCTCCAGCAGTAAGAGGTTGTATTGCCGCTGGAAATCGAGCTTTGCCTTTTCAATCTCTTTTAGAGCCTCCTTGTGGCGGGCTTCCGCAGCAAAGGCCGAGGTCAGGAAATTTGCGGCCTCACCGATAGCCGCACCGATGCCACCGATCAAGCCACCCTTGGCGAAACCTTGTCCGATATTGGAAACCGCCCCCATCACCTGCTGCATACCGTTCAGGGCATCGGCAACCTCGTTGTCACCCATCTGGTCAAACATATTGGCAAGTTCACCAGCCGCCTCGGACGCTGCCCCGCTGATCGTACCGATTGCGCCGGACACCTCTTTGGCTCCTTTCGCACCTTTGAGTTCGGCAAAGCCTTTCTCAAATGTCTTGAAGATGTTCTCCCACTTATTATTGCCTCCCTTGCCGGTATCGAGCAATTTATCAAGGGCTTTTTTCAGCTTTTCAAGTTCTGCCGGACTTTTCTCTATGTTTTTCAGTTGATCCGGAGAGATGAACGTGATACCTTTCGCATCTCCCTTGCCGGATAAATATGCACGCAACTGCTTCGCCTGTGAGATAAGTTTCTGCAGTGAGTCGAAAGACATGGAAGAATAATCCCCAAAGAGCTTTTTAAAGAAATCATTGTCCTTTGAGATACTGTCAGCCTCCGCATCATTCACTGATTGGATGCCTTGTTTTACCTTTTCTCTTGCGACGGCTATCGCCCGGTCAATCTCCGCCGAGTTTGCCTCAGTCCGCTCCGCCTCCAATTTAGCGATATCATCATCACCTTGTTTCTTTATAGCCGCACGCTGTGCCTCATAGTCACGATATTTAGTCAGAAGTTCCTGCAGGGTTTCCTGCTGTTTCTTCTTTTTCTCCTCGTTATCCTTTTTCTCCTTACCGTCAATCTCTGCAACGGTGGCATCATATATCTGTGCAACCTGTATACGCTGGGTTGCGGCCTGTGCCGAGATATTGGCAAGCTGCTCAGGAGTAACTTTTTCCCCGGCGGCTTTCAGCTTGTTATAAAGTTCAATGCGCTGTTGCTCCTCACGGTTGATACGCTCTTTCTCCCGCTCAAAGTTCAACGATGCCTCCTCACGCTCCTTGTCATATCCCTCTTTCAGGATGGCAATACGCTGATCCTCTATCTTTTGCCGGGCTTTCAGTTCCAGCTCGGCGAGGTTGTTGGCCGGTTTCGCTTTATCCTTGTTGTTCTCAGGAGCCACGAACCCGCCGATACCGGATTTCTTTCCCAGCTCGGCATATTCCTCCTGCAGTTTCCTTGCCTCCTCCAGATAAGCGTCCCGCTGTTCCTCGGCGGCTTTTACGGCTGCATCCTTGGCCTCCTTATTATGTTTCTCGATCAACGTCTGAGCGTCAATCTGACCGTAAGACTCGCTTTGAGCCATATAAAGTCCCATTTTAGAGAACCAGCCCATCGAACCCTCGACATCGGATTCGGGAGTAGCCTTTACCTCGTTCACCTTTTCGTCCGCTTCCACCGCCTTGTTCACAAGGCTTTGGGCTTTCGCTTGCAGGAAAAGCATTTGGATATAGTCATCACTCTTTTGGATCAGCACATCGTACCACTCGGCAACGGTATTGTAATACCCGAAGCTCTCGCCGTATTTCCGGTTCAACTCCTCGACTTTAGCCTTTTCCTGTTCCTTACTGCCGATAAAGTCTTTCAGGCTCTTTGTCGTATTTTCTATCTCGAAACGGGTTTTAATCATTTGGGCACGCCCGTCACTCTCTATTTTTACCCGTTCTTTCGCCTTTTCCGCCGCTTTCTCCTGCGCATCGCTGTATTTATCCCAAAGAACGATAAGCCCCGTTATTACGGCGGAAAGCCCTAATGTCAGAGTGGCCATCAAAGCGGTGGCCGCCGCATTGGAGATACCCAACGAAACGGCCAGCTTTGTATTGGCCGCCGTCAGCAGCTTTTTCATCTTGACAACGGTAACCAGCCGAAAAGCGGAATCCTTGTTCAGGGTATTCATGACTTGCTGCAGCCCCATAGTGACGGCCATGACGCTCTGCACACGGGTTTGTATCTTTATCAGATCCTCGTTTTCCGAGGCAAAAATCCCCATGACACCGGTGGCGGTCGTGAATAGACCGGACAAGCCGTTCACACCGCTCATCACTCCCTGCAAGGCAGCATCATCATTGGCGAGAATATTCGTTTGGGTACGCAGATCACCGATGGTATCGGCTAATACAGCGGCTTTATCGGCCATCTCCGCATACTCTTTGGTGTTCTGTTTGCCCTCCAAACGTAGGCGAGCCATCGCATCCTGCATCTCCCGGAGCTGCATGGAAAGCCGTTTGGTGGAAACGGATGCCTTGTCATGCTCCGCCTCAAGGGAGGAGAGAATGTTCTTGTCCTCCTGCAGGGCTTTGGTACAGGCATCTATCTCCGCACGCATCTCCAGCTGCGCCTTTCCGGGTGCAAGGTTGTCGTATTGCTTCTTTAAATCCTTGAGACAGGATTCAACATACTTGATCTGCTCTTTTTGGGCGGCAATACGGTCTGTGATGCTTTTAGACACCTGCTCGGCCTTATCTCCCAGCGTTTCGGCGGACTTGCCCGCCTTGTCAATGCCGGGAGAGAGCTTGTCTCTCATTATGAATTCTATCTCAACGGGTTTCATTGTTCTTTCAATCGTGATTGGAAAAATCCGGAAAGGCTTTTAGGTTTCCCTTTACCGCCTTTGCTTCCGGTTCGGTTGTTATCATTCTCTTTCTCGTAATGTGGCGCATCGGCAAGCATCATCCGGAGGGTTTGGTAATTGACACCCCAAAGAATGTATTTTACACTCCAGCCGGTGGCCGCAGCTATCTGCCACACTATACCAAAGGGGCTATGGGATCCGACATATTTCGTTCTTAACTCCCCTTTCTTTTTTGGCTCTCTCTCGGTTTCAGTGGATTGGATATCTGAACCGATTCGATAATACGCATAAAAGACTTTGTACCAAGCAAAGTGACAAAACGCTGGTTAGCACCCTGCAGGTACTTGTCAGGAACAAACCATCTCAAGAGCCATGCGACAATACCGGAAAACAATAGACCGGAAACCGCCCCACGGCAGATGGTCAGGGATACCATCTTGGAAACACGTTTGCCATGAATGGCAAGGAACGCCATCTCCTCATGCTTGTTGAACTGCTCCATCTCCTCGTATGTGATACCCAACTGCAGGTATAGCCTTGCGATCCGGATCTGACTCCCCAAGCAGGGACGTTTCATGGTTACCCTGATCGATACCGGTTTCTTTCTGAATGGCATCTTAAACTGCAAAAAAGGCAGGGAAACCCCTACATCAAGCAAAGCCTCCGCTGCCTCTATTTCCACGTTCTTTTTCATGGGTTACGCATTACCAGCCGCCTGACTCAACGTGAGGGTGGCCTTTTTGGTATTATCAGCCGCAAGGATAAACTCTACCGATCCGTTTCTCGCAGCCCCGGTATTGGCATCCGCCGTGATGGTAATCCTGCCGTTTACAATCTCAAGGCTGAAACCGGCGGGAACCTTTCCAACGGAAAACGCTCCGGAGGCTTCAATATCCACCGTCTTGCTTTCTCCACCTTTGGCGAATGACAAAGAGGTGGGCGTTATGGAAATAAATGGAACCGTGTCATCAAAGCTGAAAGGAGAACCTCCATCCAGCGGGTTCAACATTTCCATTTCACATTCGATACCCAGCGGATCATCACCGCCAATCTTGCCACGTACCACACCGTCCAGCGTCATGCGTTTCACCTCGATAGTCTGACCGGTTCCGCAGAGGATTTTCAATGTACCCTCCAATGAAACGGATTCCGAGGGAGCCTCCCATTTTGTACCGTCCACCGTTCCGCCCATCACGTCCTTACAGTTCTGAGGAACAAGTTCAATCAGGGTAAACTTTAGCAGATTGGTAGCATCCTTTTTCTTTATTTTCTTGACCGGGGCATTACGAACCTGTGCGGCAAAGAGCTTGATATATTCAGCGGCATCACCGCCCCAATCGATACCGTCATCAGAAACATTGCCGATCTTTTTACCATTGAAATAAATGGCATCAAGGAGCATCATGTATCCATCATTCACATATACTTTTGACATCGTTCTCTATTTTAAAAAGGTTAATATTCTATTCTTTAGTTTCTTTAGTGGAGAGGTAAGCAGCAAACCACCCACGAATCCGGCTAAAAGCCATTTATACCATGTAGCGGGAGGTTTTTCCTTGATACTTTCAGCGGCATCGCTCTCCGCCTTGTAGGTTTCATCACTCCGGCTGCTCGTCTGTTCCATCCGGGAAATAACCCGTTTTAAGCTATCCACCTCGTTGCGCTGTCGGAACACCTCACGCTCGTAAAAAAGGCATTGCCGGGCGATAGAGTCACATTTACCCTTAACCGTGATATTATCGCCATGCCTTTGCACGCTTACCGATGCCTGACCGTCTTTGGTCGTGTAGCCAGCACCATCCGGCAGGTTAAGGAGGTTCTGTATCGGAACATCCACTTTCGCCTCCGACTCCGGAATCCCCTCCCGTGTCAGGGCGGTTATCGTCTGTCCCTGCAGTAGTTCCCCCGTCCTCTGAGCCGTCACGTCTGACTGCTCTCCGGTTACTCCGGTGGTGGTTCCGCTTTTCGTCTGTTCCGTCAGCGTGTGTGACTGCTGGCTCTTGGTTAATTTCGCCGTGGCACATCCCATCAGGCAGAACACGGCTATAAGTAGCACGAGGGTTACCCCTCGGATTGGATTTCTCATCATTTCCTGTTTGTTTATTGATTACTTTTCTTAATCTCTCCACCTCTTTGGTAAGACGGGAGAGCTTTTGGATCATCTCCTCCTGATTCGCTTTCAGGTCGGCATTCTCTCTACGGAGTTGGATATTCTCATCCAATATCTTCCGGTTCTCACTACTGAGCATATTGATGGACGCCTGAAGCTGGGATAACATATCATTGTTCTGCTTTCTACGGCCAACAAACCATGTGAAGATGCTCCCGATAAAACCACCCGGCAGGGCGAACATTAAAAAATCCATCAGACCGTCCATCTCTTTGCTTTGTTATTGGTTAATGCCTATTTTCCTGAGCCATGCCTGAACGTCAAATGACGGGCACGCCTTGGCCGCAATCTCGTTATGACCGATGATTCTCACCCGTGGGAAACGGCGGTGGAAGTCTTTCCCCTAATCCTCCAACCCTTTCAGCTGGCCGGGAGTACGGGTGTCTTTGGGAGTCTTGCCGTCAGCGGCCACACCGCCAACGTACACAATGTGCCGGGAAATGGAATTGTACCCTTTTGCTCCATTGGTAATCTCCCACGGATCCACCCGTGCGTCCTCGTTGTTCCGGGCCAATCGCTCCACCGTTCCGTCAAGGTGAAACATATCGGTATATCCCACCTGCTTCCAGCCACGCCCACCCTTACTCACCGGGTTCGTGTGCCATGCCCGGATATCGTTACCCGTTACCTTACGGCCTTGAGGCGTGGCGGTACAGTGGATTACCAAATATTTTATTTCTTCCCTTA
>ERZ780077.491-NODE-491-length-12781-cov-3.63586_pt1 | contig 12781 bp, 10 predicted proteins | sample MGYA00511576_ERZ780077 | MGnify/ENA primary metagenome ERZ780077 (study PRJEB29588, sample SAMEA2149030) | human gut metagenome | biome: human gut; feature: human-associated habitat; material: faeces | place: Denmark | collected 2008/2010 ...
AGATTTTCTTTTTGAATGAAATGAAAAGACATTAAATAAAATTTAAGTATTATAGGGAGAGCCAAAGCTTGGACATTATAATTATTTATTACTGAACTATAACTAAAAGATTTAAATACAGAAAAATAAGATTAATTTGCTCTTGACGAAATAAGAAAAAAATGATATAAATAGAAAGTGCTAAAAAGCATTTTTTGGCCCCTTGGTCAAGCGGTTAAGACGCCACCCTCTCAAGGTGGAATCATGGGTTCGATTCCCGTAGGGGTCACCAAAAAATTATAATAATTAAAAGGGAGTAGCTTTTTATTGCTAATCAACAGTCGCGATACGAAAGTATCTGGTTAGTAAGCTATAAATAGTAAGCGAGACTTTTAAGAGGAAATATTAATTTCCTTTTAAAAGTTTTTTTGCATTATAGTATACTTAATTTATAAGTTTAATTAATAATTTTTATTAATATGTAAAAAATAATAAGACAAGGAGTGGTAAAGAAGTGAAAAAAAACAATTGGTTCAACAAAAAAATTGAAGAAGTTGAAAAAGACTTAAACACAAATCTAGAAAAAGGGTTAACAACAGAAGAAGTTAAAAAAAGGCAAGAACAATATGGATATAATCAATTAAAAGCAAAGAAAAAAAAGCCAATGATACAAAGATTTCTAGATCAATTTAAAGATTTTTCAATTATTGTTCTAATTATTGCAGCAATTGTATCAGGAGCAGTAGGAGTTGCAGAAGGGGAAGGAATAACAGATACAATTATTATTTTAATAGTTGTTATTGTAAATGCAATTATAGGAGTAACACAAGAATCAAAAGCAGAAAAATCACTAGAAGCATTACAAAAATTGACAGATCATGCTTCAAAAGTAATTAGAAATGGAGAAATAATAGTAGTACCAGCAAAAGAATTGGTACCAGGAGACATTATAGTATTAGATACAGGAGACTATGTACCAGCAGATGTAAGAATTATAGAAGCTGTTAATTTAAAATCACAAGAAGCATCACTTACTGGAGAATCTGTTCCAGTTGAAAAAAATATTGAAATAATTGAAGATGCAGAAGTTGGCTTGGGTGATAGGCTAAATATGCTATTTTCATCAAGTTTAATAACTTATGGTAGAGGAAAAGGTATAGTAGTAGAAACAGGAATGACGACAGAAGTAGGAAAAATAGCAGGAATGTTAGAGTTAGCGGAAGAACAAACAACACCTCTTCAAGAAAAATTAAACAAACTAGGAAAGACACTAGGAATAGTAGCATTAGCGATTTGTGTATTTATATTTATAATAGGATTAATACAAGGAAAAGAACCAATTCATATGTTTATGACAGCAGTAAGCCTAGCAGTAGCGGCTATTCCAGAAGGATTAGTAGCAGTATCTACAATAGTACTTGCAATTGGAGTTCAAAAAATGGTTAAGAAAAATGCTATTGTAAAAAGGCTTCCAGCGGTTGAAACTTTAGGAAGTGCAACTGTTATATGTTCAGATAAAACAGGAACTTTAACACAAAATAAAATGACAGTTGAGAAAATTTTTATTAATAGCCAAACAAAAGATTTAGAAGAGTTTAAGAAAGATGCAACAAATGAAGATATAAAAAAATTAGTATATGCTAATATGCTATGTAATGATACAAAAATTTCAAATGACGGAACATTAACAGGAGATCCAACAGAAACAGCACTAGTTGATATGGCTTTTAAATTAGATTTTGATCCATCAATTTATGATAGGATGCCACGTATAGAAGAAGTTCCATTTGACTCAGATAGAAAACTTATGACAACAGTAAATGAAGTAAATGGAAAATATATTGTATATACTAAAGGTGGAGTAGATGAGTTACTAAAAAGATGTAAAACTTATTTGGAAAACGGAGAAATAAAACAAGACTTAGACAATTATTCAGAAGTAATAAGCAAAAATAATGAGAAAATGGCTAAAGAGGCATTAAGAGTATTAGCATGTGCATACAAAGAAATAGATCATAAACCAACCAAAACTGAATTGGAGAATATAGAAGAAGATTTAACATTTATAGGAATGGTTGGGATGATAGATCCACCTAGAGAAGAAGCAAAAAAAGCAGTAGAAAAATGTAAAACAGCAGGAATAAAAACAGTTATGATTACAGGAGACCACAAAATTACTGCAACAGCAATTGCTAAAAAATTAGGAATTTTAGAAGACGAAGATGAAGCTTTAACAGGATTAGAACTAGAAAAAATGTCAGATGAAGATTTACAAAAAAATGTTAGACATTATTCTGTATATGCAAGAGTATCACCAGAACATAAAGTTAGAATAGTAAAAGCATGGCAAAAAAATGGCGAAATAGTTGCAATGACAGGAGATGGAGTAAACGATAGTCCAGCATTAAAAACAGCAGATATAGGATGTGCAATGGGAGTTGTTGGAACAGACGTTGCAAAAGAAGCTGCAGAAGTTATCTTAACAGACGATAATTTTGCAACAATCGTGTCAGCAGTAGAAGAAGGAAGAAGAATTTATGATAATATATTAAAAGTAATACAATTTTTACTCTCAAGTAATGTAGGAGAAATAATAGTTTTATTACTAGCAACATTGTGTACACCATTATTTGCGAAATGGTTTGGAATAACAGATATTTCAAATTTAGAAATATTATTACCAATTCATATTTTATGGATAAATTTAGTAACAGATTCTTTACCAGCATTAGCATTAGCATTTGATCCAGCAAATTCAGATATAATGAAAAGAAAACCAGCAAAGCCAAACCAAGGAGTATTTACCAAAGGAATGACATGGAGAGTTATTTACCAAGGTGCAATGATAGGAATATTAACATTAGTAGCTTTTATGGTAGGCTTATCTACAACAACTCCAATAGAAGGACTTTCATTAGATGAAACAAAAATAGAAGTAGGTCAAACAATGGCTTTTGTAACACTTGCTATGTCTGAATTAGTGCATGTATTCAATATTAGGGATAACAAAAAATCAATCTTTAAAGCAAAAGTATTTAATAATAGCAAATTAATATGGGCTATAATAGCATCTGCAGCCCTAATGCTTGTAATATTAGCAATACCAGTTTTAAGAGAAATTTTTAGTATTCCAGTATTACCGACTCAAAATATAGTGGAATTAATTTTATTAATATTAGCACCATTAGCAATAGTTGAGATATTCAAATTATTAAAAATTAATACAATAAAAGATGAATAAATAAAAAATGGTTGAATTTAAACTATTTTTCCTGAAGTTAGGAATTAGTTAAGTTCAACCTTTTATACATATTTGTATTGATATTTATAAGCTTTTATGATAATATATTTTAAGAAAAAAAGAGAGATGAAAAAATTTTCTATTATAAGAAATCATTTTATACAGGAGGAAATAAAAATGAATAAAAAATTCTATATAACAACACCAATTTATTACCCAAGTGGAAGATTCCATATAGGAACAGCATATACAACAGTTTTAGCTGATAGCATAAAAAGGTATCATAAGCTAAAAGGAGAAGATACTTATATGCTAACTGGAACAGACGAACATGGACAAAAAATAGAAGAAAAAGCTAAAGAGTTAGGAAAAACGCCAAAAGAATATGTCGATGAAATGGCAGCTATGGCCAAAGAATTATGGAAAAAAATGGATATAGACTATGACCATTTTATAAGGACAACAGATTCAGAACATGAAAAGACAGTTCAAAAGATATTTGATCATTTCATGGAACAAGGGGACATATACAAAGGTGAATATGAAGGTTGGTATTGCGTACCATGCGAAACATATTTTACAGAAACACAATTAGTAAATGGAAAATGCCCTGACTGTGGTAGAGAAGTAAAATTAATGAAAGAAGAATCATATTTTTTCAATATGAAAAAGTATGCAGATAGACTTTTAAAATATTACGAAGATCATCCTGATTTTGTAAAACCAGCATTTCGTAAAAATGAAATGATAAATAACTTTATAAAACCAGGATTAGAAGATTTATGCGTAACAAGAACTTCTTTTGATTGGGGAATAAAAGTTTTAAAAGACCCAAAACATGTTATTTATGTATGGGTAGATGCATTAACAAATTATTTAACAGCTTTAGGATATTTATCTGAAGATGATAAACTATTTAAAAAATATTGGCCAGCTGATTTACAAGTAGTTGGAAAAGATATTGCTAGATTTCATTTAATTTATTGGCCTATATTTTTAATGGCATTAGATTTACCACTTCCAAAAACCATCCTAGTACATAACTGGATAATGATGAAAGATGGAAAAATGTCAAAATCAAAAGGAAATGTAATTTATCCAGAAACTTTAATTGAAAGATATGGTTTAGATGCTACAAAATATTTCTTGCTGAGAGAAATACCAGTATCACAAGATGGAGTATTTACACCAGAGGAGTTTGTAGAAAGATATAATTTTGATTTATGCAATGATTTAAGTAATTTACTAAATAGAACGGTATCAATGGTAAACAAGTACTTTGAAGGAAAAGTACCTAAGTATAATGGTAAACCAAATGAAGTAGATGAAGAATTCGAAAAATTTACTATAGAGCAAATTGAAAAATTTGAAGAAAAAATGCAAGAATATGAAATAGCAAATGCGTTACAAGAAATTTGGACATTAATTTCAAGAACAAATAAATATATTGACGAAACAATGCCATGGTCATTAGCAAAAGAAGAAGAAAATAAAGATAAATTAGAATCATGTATGTATCATTTAATTGAGAATTTAAGAAAAATTGCAATTTTAATCAAACCTTTTATGAATGATACAGCAGAAAATATTTTTAGACAGATTGGAATAAAAGATCAAGATTTAAAAACATGGGAATTATTAAAAAAATATGATAAGCTTAATAATGTTCAAGTAATAAAAAAAGGTGAGCCTATATTTATGAGATTAAATATTGAAGAAGAAATAGAATATATAAAAAACACAATGAAAGTTTAAATAAAAAACTCCAATTAATTTTATTGGAGTTTTTTAAAAATTTACTACAAAAAATATAAAAAATAGTATATAATATAAAAAGAAAAAAAGAAGTTGAAAAATGTAAAATAAGAGGAAGTAAAAAATGGTTAATGATGATAACGATTATAAATTAGATGTATACAAAATAGATACAAGGACTAAACTAGATAAAAAAAGAATATTTATTATGGTAATATTAATTTTATTGTTGTTCTGTATATTATTAACAATTAACCATATTAAAAATTTAATGGAAGAATATAAAGTATATAAACAATACGAAGCACAGTTGAATTCAATAAAACATCAAGAAGAAGAAAAACAAGCTAAAATAAAAGAAGAGACAGAAAAAAAGAAAAAGGAAAGAAATCCACAGCTAACTGATATTCGGAAAACAAAATATGGATACTATTTATAAATCCGATACTAAAAGGGTATTTCTAACATTTGATGATGGACCATCTCCTGTTACTTCAAAAATACTAGATATATTAAAGCAAGAAAATGTAAAAGCAACCTTTTTTATATTAGGGTCAAACGTTGATTCAAGGAAAGACGTTGTAAAAAGAATGTATGAAGAAGGACATTACTTAGCAAATCATGGATATTCTCATACATACTCTAAAATATATTCATCTCCACAATCAGTATTAGATGAATATAATGAATGTAATGATAAAGTAAAAAATGCTATAGAAGTACCTGACTATAATTCACATTTATTTAGATTTCCAGGAGGATTAGCTGGAGGAAAATATGCAGAGATAAAAAAAGAAGCAAAAGAATTATTATTACAAAATAATATTGTAAATGTTGATTGGAATGCGTTAACAGGAGATGCTGAGACTAATAATCTTTCATTAGAGTTTGAAATGACAAGATTAACAGAAACAATGGGAAGTAAAAATAGTTTAGTTATATTAATGCATGATGCAGCGGCTAAAAGTGTAACAGCAGATGCGTTACCACAGATCATTGCTAAACTAAAAGAAGAAGGATATGAATTTAAAAATTTCTATGATATTATAAAATAAATAATTAATAGAGGGGAGAAATAAACATTGCCTAAAAAAGCTGGAGATAAAAATAATAGTATAAAAGAAAAATTGGAATATATAGGATTAGATTTAGAAAATATTCCAGAAGAATTAAAAGAGTATAAACCTTTGGAATTTAGAATTCCAAAATTTTATGAAGAGAAACAATATAAACAATATAGGTACATACCAGTTAAAGATATTCAAATATTGTTATCGCCAACAAATAGATTAGATGAAATTAGCGAAAAGTATAAACAAGCAAAGCCTTTGGCACAATATTTAGATGGAGAAAATGAAGAAAACATTTTAAAATATACTACTTTTTTAAGTATGTTAAAACAATTTAAAATAGATGAAGTAGAAGAAATAGAAAAAGAACAAACTAGTTTGAGTAAAAAAATACCATTTAAAGTAAAATATGAAAATAATTATTTATGGCAAATTTATTATTCAGAAAATACAAATCAATATTTTATGTTAGTACCTACAGAAGATTCTGATTATTCAACGTTTTTCTTTTTAATAAAGAAAAAATTAGAAAAAAAGAAAAATGAAAAGATATTTGTACCAATTCGTAATGTTGAATATAGCAATAAATATTTAAAAAAATCAGAATTTGAAGATATTGAAAACTACCTATGGCTTTTTACAAAAGATTGGCCATTAATTTATGAGGTATATGATAAAAGAAATAAGTTAAGTATACATATAGTTGGAGAAACTGAAGTATATCATAAAATAAAAAGTCCATATAAAATAAAATTAAACACACAAGAAGATGCAAATCAATTGTATAAATTACTAAAAGCAATGTTTATTTTACAAACAGAATTACCACATTATTTTCATTTTAAAACTAATATTAATAAAAATGGAGAATTAGAATTTTATTTAGAAGATGAAAAAATAGAATATATCGATATAGCTGAATGGATTAGTAATCAATATCATTTAGGCGAAGAAAAACAAAAAGTAGCAGAAGATTTAATAGAAGAAAATAAACTCAAATTGGAAAAATTAAAAGTAGAAATTGCTGCACAAGAAATAGAATATCTAGCAAAAGAAAAACAAATATCTACATTTTTAGAATGTAAAAAATCCTTTTTTGGAAAATTTAAATATTATTTTAAATATAGTAAAAAAAATAATAAAAACAAGGTAAAAAAAGAAGAAAATATAGATGAAAGTAAAATAGAAATACATCATGAAGAAAATGAAGAATTACCTAAAAAGAAAAGAAAAAAACAAAATTATACAATAGAAGAATTAGTGGAAATATATAAAGTAATAGAACTAAAAGAAAATGAATTAAAAAATGTCATAATGGACATAAATAGCTTAAAATTAAAAAATAAAAATATGCAGAAAAAAATTGAAAATGCAACAGCTTTTATTGAAGAAATAGATAGCCATAAAAAAAGTATATTTGAATTTTGGAAATATAGCAACAAAGATGAAATGGCAACTTTACCAGAAGGAGAAGCGGAAGAAGTTAATATAATAAAGAAAATAACAAGAGTTTTTGATTATGAGGAAGATTTAGAAAATTTTGGCAAAAAGATGGACAAAATACAAAGAAAAAATCTTAGCAAAGATGAAACAGATAGTGTATATATAACTTCAACTAATTTATTAGAAATAATAAACAAAATAAAAATTAATGAATTTCAACCAAAAGATATAGAAACTACATTGAAAGAAATAAAAAAAGAAGCTATACAGGAAAAATCCTTATCAGAAAATGAAGAATTTGACATATTTGGAGGAATAATTCAAGATAGTACTAAAGTATCAAAGATAAAAAATAAAAAACACAGAGAGTTAGCCAAAGACAAATTTAATATATTAGAAATAAATAAAAATACAAAACAAATCGGCTTTAAATTATCACTTGAAAAAATAATTGCTAATTTAAAAACAGCTATGAATAAAGTAGTGGTACCAGAAGAAATACCAGTATATAAAGCAATCGGAGAGAATAATTTAGATGATAGAAAAATAAATATATTTGATATTAATCCTGAAAAAGAAATACAAGAAGCTATAAAAAAAGAAAATAATAAAATAAATTTTTATAAAATAGATTTAAAAGAAGGAAGCAATGCAATAAGTTATACAAATTGTATTTTTTATGATAATCAAAACAAGACTTTACCAGTAGGACAAGACTTATCAACAAAGATTTTAGTAGATATTTCTAAGCTGCAATTAGATTTAAAAAATAAAACAAGTTTTAAAATGGTTGAATTTGAAAATGAAAAAGATGACTTTTCTGAAATAAATATAAAAACAGTTACTGTTTTTGAGTATGACGCTTTAATAAAAAAGCAAGAAGAAAATAAAGTTTAAAAAAATCTAGACAATTTAAAAAATATGTGCTAATATATATTAGTGCATATTTTTTGTTAAATAATTATGCCGATGTGGCGGAATTGGTAGACGCACATGACTCAAAATCTAAATGGATTTTTTTCGTGTTAAAACTTATAAGTATTGAAAATAGTAATGTTTAGATATTTGCTAGAGTTGAAAAATGCTCAAACATCTAACAAATATCTAACATAATTGTAAAACCCAAAAATTTAATAAAAACATGTCGATGTGGCGGAATAGGCAGACGCACAGGTCTCAAAAACCTGCGGATAACATCCATGTGGGTTCGATTCCCACCATCGACACCATAAGTTAATTTTATTTAGAAGATGAAGATGTGCTTTCTTCATTTTTTTTTTTGTATCTGTAAATTTTAATGCATTAACTAGAGCATCAGCGGAAAGCTTTTTAGAATTAACATCTAAATGAGCATATAAATTAGCAGTAGTAGAGAAATTAGAATGTCCTAACCATTCTTGTATAGCTTTCATAGGAATACCTTTAGCAAGTAATAAACTCGCACATGAATGCCTTAAATCGTGAAAACGAATATGTTTCATACCGATTTTATTTAATAATATACTAAAATGTTCTGAAATATAGTCAGGGCGAATTAATCTACCTTGAGGATTAACAAAAACATAATCTAAATATTTTCTATTATAAGTTTTTCCAAAAGCATTTTTAAATGCTTCTTGTTTTTCTTTGAGTTCTAAAAGTTTATCTGCAATATCATCTAATAAAGGCAATGACCTATAAATAGATTTATTTTTTGTTTTAATATCCATTTTAAAAGCGTATTCTAAACATTTTCTTATAATGGCATGATGATGCACGACAGTGTTGGCAGAAAGATGTTTTTCAACCATTAATTCATTATAAAAATCTTGAATATGAACATGGGTTAGGTCTGCTAACTTTATAGGATTTTCAGTAAAATATTTCTTTATATGATTATTGGATATTTGCCTATAAGATGTGAACGTAGAATTTGCTACAGTATGCCTAATAATTTCTAGCCAATAAAAAAGATACTCTATAAAAAGAATATCACTTGAATTATTATTCGATTTTGAATTGTTTAGAGCTTTTAAATTTAGTTTTTTTTCTAAATTTGCTCTTATTTCTTCAGCTTTTGCCATATGTTAATAGAAATCTTTTTTTCCATAAATATTCCACTTGATTTATATCTGCACTTTTATCAATTGGAGTATTAGTATCCTTTATTCTAGTGTATATATAATTGGGGCGAATAGTATATTTTCCATCACTATATTTATCAGCTAAATAATATGGGGTATCATTAGTATTTTTTACTATTAATATATCTAATTCATGTTTTAAATAATTAATAGTTTTTAATTCAACACTAGATCTAATTTCTCCAAAAAAAGCTTTAGTGTTTAAGAAATCAATTATATTTTGTTGAGTTTTTCGATTAGGATCGTTTTCAACACCAATTATTTCAAAAGTTTTATCTCTTACTCCAAATATTAATAGACCATCTTCAACAGTTCTGTTATTTGCTAATGATAATATATCATGAAGAAATTCAGCTTTATTATCATGCCAGGCTTCTTTGAAATCATAATAATCATCTTCTTGATGACTTTCTATTAGTTTAATAATTTTATCTTTTAAATACATGTTCATCACTCCTGTAGAAGCAGTATACCATATAACATTAAGTTAATCAATGAGAAACCGTCAGTCAGTCGCTTCGTTTCATAGGTAGTCTAGTAAGTAGAATAACTACTACAATTGCTGATAATTTATCAATGTGCATACTTGTCCACACTTTTTACAATTGCAAATCCACATCCAAGCTTTGCCTCCCAAGAACTCTTTTATTATTGTGAGTCTATGGTTGTAAAATCTCACTCACGCACTTTGTGTAAAAAGACCTCCTTAATGTTTTTACACATTAAGGAAGTCTCTTGTGATTAAAAAATCACTTCCACGCCATTTTTAATTCTATTCAGAATTACCATGTCATAGATCCCAGTAGACATCATGACTTTGATTGCGATGTCGCCGGGTTCAACTCCAGACATAGTACCATTTTTTACAATGGTAATGATAGCGTTTTCTTGTTCTTCAGATAATTTCTTCTCTGTCTTCAGAACGACTTTGAAGGTATCAGAAGATTCAGGTTGTTCCCGTTTCTTGAAAAGTCTGCTAAAAATGCTCATAGGAAAACTCCTTTCAAATTAATACATACATCGTATGCTCAACATATATATTAACATAATTTGCCTAATTTTGCAAATTGTATCAATAGTAAATATCTATTACATCTAACATATCTAACAAAACATCTAACATTTTTCCAGAAAACTTGCAAAAAGCAGAAAAATTATAATATACTTATGCAAGTAAGAAAAACGATGATAAGTGCTAGAAAATCCATAGTTTTGAGCCATATAAAAAGTGTTATCTAATACTAAAAATTAATAAGTATAAAATACCTTAAAAGACTCAAAATCATGCGGGAAACCATGTGGGTTCGAGTCCCACCATCGGTACCAATTAAAAAATTTTTTTAATATTTATATTAGATACTGTTAGATAGAAATGAAGAGTCACACTCTTCATTTTTATTTGTAGTTGCATCAATTATAAATTTTGAAATATCTATTGACAATATAAAATTTGTGAGATAAAATACTAACTAAATTAGGAACTATTCCTAATTTAAAGGAGAGATTTATGAATAACTATTCCAAACAAAGAGAAATAATACTAGAAGTTATAAAAAATAATCGAACTCATCCAACTGCTGAAGAAATATATATACTAGTTACAAAAAAAGAACCAAAAATCAGCAGAAGTACAGTATATAGAAACATAAATATATTAGTAGAGAAAGGTATTATTGAGAAAATAACAATAGCAACAGGACCAGATAGATATGATTATTTATACGAAGAACATTATCATGCTATATGTAAAGTTTGTGGTAAAGCATTTGACTTTTATTATAAATTCGAAAAAGATAATTTAATAAGTAATATAAAAAAACAAACTAATGTAGATATAGATATAAACAGCATAACTATTAATGGAATATGTGAAAAATGTAAATCAAAAATGAAATAAGGAGGAATTTTAAAATGGAATTAAAAGGAAGTAAAACAGAAAAAAATCTAATGGAGGCTTTTGCAGGAGAATCTCAAGCAAGAAATAAATATACATACTTTGCAAGCAAAGCAAAAAAAGAAGGGTATGAACAAATAGCGGCAATTTTTCAAGAAACAGCTGATAATGAAAAAGAACATGCAAAAATGTGGTTTAAATTATTACAAGGAGGAGAAATTTTATCTACAGCAGAAAATTTAAAAGCAGCAGCAGAAGGAGAAAATTATGAATGGACAGACATGTACGATAGAATGGCAAAAGAAGCAAAAGAAGAGGGATTTGATCATATTGCATTTCTTTTTGCAGAAGTTGCAAAAATAGAAAAAGAGCATGAAGAAAGATACAAAAAATTATTAGAAAATGTTGAAAACGGTTTAGTATTTAGCAAAGATGGAGATAGAATTTGGAAATGTAGAAACTGTGGACATATAGTAATTGGAAAATCAGCTCCACAAGTATGCCCTGTATGTGCACATCCAAAAGCATATTTTGAGATTAAAGCAGAAAATTATTAAAAAACCAAAAAATGCTCTGAAACAATTTTTGGTAAAGCATTTATATTGTAAGAAATTATATTAGAACAAAAATCTAATATAATTTCTTTTTTTTGTAGAAAAAGGCAAAATTGTATGATATAATAAGGCACATAAAAAGGAGAAAAAATATGCCAAAATTTTTTGTTAATGAAGAACAAATACAAAAAGAAGATGTAAAAGTAATAGGAAATGATGTAAAACACATAAAAAATGTATTAAGAGAAAAAGTAGGAAACGAGTTAATAATATGCAATACTTCAAATAAAAAAGATTATTTATGTAAAATAGAAGAAATTTCAGAGGAATATATAAAATGTAAAATTGAAAAAGAATTAGAAAATAATTCGGAATCAAATATACAAGTAACAATTATGCAAGGGTTACCAAAAGCAGATAAAATGGAGTTAATTATTCAAAAATCAGTTGAATTAGGAGTTTACGATATTATACCAATTGAAATGAAAAGATGTGTTGTGAAGGTAAATGAAAAAGATAAGCAAAAAAAACTACAAAGATGGCAAAAAATATCAGAAGTAGCAGCTAAACAATGTGGAAGAAATATAATACCTAAAATAAAACCAATATTAAATTTAAAAAACATTTGTAATATGCTAAAAGAATATGATATAGTATTATTGGCATATGAAAAGGAAGAAAAAATCACGATAAAACAAGAATTAAATAATATAAAAGAAAAT
>ERZ780077.494-NODE-494-length-12744-cov-4.88376_pt1 | contig 12744 bp, 10 predicted proteins | sample MGYA00511576_ERZ780077 | MGnify/ENA primary metagenome ERZ780077 (study PRJEB29588, sample SAMEA2149030) | human gut metagenome | biome: human gut; feature: human-associated habitat; material: faeces | place: Denmark | collected 2008/2010 ...
GAGTACGATATTTCAGGCGTTGACAAGGTTGACAATCATAGCGAGGCAAAGGAAGCATCTCGCTACTCTTTGGACGGTCAGCGATTGTCTGTTCCCGTTAAGGGACTCAACATCGTGAGGTACAGCGATGGCAGCATAAAGAAAGTTGTAGTCAACTAAGTTTTTTGCCAAAGCTGGAGTTGCCAGTAAGGACGGACTGAAATCGGCTTGCCGTTTGGCAAAGCAAGAAAGTTCGTCCTTGCTTACACTTTCAGCTAAACATGCGAAATAATAAAAGTCTAAAATGAGAACATGAAGAAGATATCCTCGTTTTGGGTAGGCGGATATCCTCCGTTTTCAGCATGCCTTTGGCTTGAAGGTCTGCGATGTCCGTTCTTATAGTCCTATCTGTTACAGAAATCCTTCCAGAAGTCTTTTCCGAAATCTTCCCCCTGCGCCCCATATATTCCTTTTTAAGTTTCAGATCGTTTATGTCGGTCTTTATATAGCCTTCCGGAAACCGCCCCATCCTTACTGATTCTTGCTGGTAAGCACGCACAATAGGGTCAGTTCCGATGAGCAGTTGAAGTTCACGGCCATCCTTTTCCAAGAACCGACGCAATTCCTCTCCCACAAGCATGAATCCTGGTATGTCCCAGTAACCTGTAGCTATCTTTATCACCTTACAATTATCATTGCTAATACACTTCTTGAGTGTATCAGCCATTTTTAGGTTTTCTGAATTATCGATAAGAGTATTATTCATACTAGCATTCTTTGATTGTGGAACTATAAGTCTTTGCCCAGTAATTCATCGACTGTTACTTTTTCCTATCGTTTAGTCATCAAACAACGAGAGTTGCACAGGCTCACTCTTTTTCTTCTGCTTGCCATCAGGTGTGGAGGTCTCTACATCCGAGGATGTCGCAGATTCAGATTGTGAAGTCTTGCTATCTTCAATAATGCTGTTCTTTGGAACAAACTCTTCTGCGGTGCCTACTTTCAGACCAACACCAAGCATGGCAGACATTACACGCAGCAACTTGGTGCAGTCTTTGAACGAACCAGGCAGATAGAGCCATGTGTGATTACCAATCTCCATCTGACTGCGATATTGCTGGGTAGCAGTCACCAATGGCTTTCCAGCCCATTGGATATTCTTTCGCTTTATCAAGTCAATCCCCATGCGCTTGGCACACAACTGGAATGTATCCTGTATGCTTGTGCCACGCATTACATATCCATCGGGAAACATCACGGCCAGTCTGGAGTTTTTCTTACCGCCGCCAGCCTTATTTGTGCGAGCCATGGCGTCATCGGTTTCCAAGTTTTCGCCAATCTCAATCTTCAAATCGAGATTGAGTTTGATATTGATGGCCTTCAACTGCATGAACTTCTGTTCGGTAGTGCTCTGAGTGATGAGAAACCAACCATCTGCAATAGGCTCGTTCCAATCTTTATATCTTTGAGGCACTTCCGTAGTTACCCACCGTTGGTCACCCACCATCAGGTCGATGTCGGTGAATCTCTCTACTCCAATGTGACGCAGTGTGTCCACCATGGTCAGCGTCACCTTCTTGTGACATATCACAGTGCAGTCGGGAAAGATGACACGAATTTTCTTTCGCGCCGCCCGTTGACGATTTGCATTTTGTCGCAACATATATCTATTTTTATTCTACAATTGTCCAATGGCCGCCTTTATCACCACCAATACGTATAAGTTTGCCTTCTGCTTTCAGCTTCTCGATATTTTTGTAAATAGTAGATTCCGACAAAGCAAGTTCTGTAGCAATATCTTTTCTTGTTGCATGAGAATTTTGTTGTAAAATATCTATGATTCTATCTGCAGTTTTCTGCTTACTTTTCTGCTTACTTTTCTGCTTACTTTTCTGCTTACCTCTCTGACCACCAAAAGCATTCAAGCCCTCGAGTTGTTCTTTTGAAACTTCTTTTGGCACTTTGGCCGTGGCACTTTGAACATCACCTGTTGTCTTATAGTCCAAATGCATATAGCGATTCCTTAGCTCGTTTTGCTCACCCATGAGCAGGTTGCGGAAAAACTTCACCAGAAAGGAATAGTCATAGTCAACGCCTCGCTGAGCATTTTTGTAGTTGGCTCTCACAAGCGCATTACGGAAATACCATGAGTGGTTAGCAAACATGTCGTTATTGATTTTCTTGAAACCGATAGAACGAAGATACTGAATAAGAAAGACTGCCGTTGTGCGGGTGTTGCCTTCGCGGAATGCGTGTATCTGCCACAAGCCTGACACGAAGTGGGCAATATGCTCCACTTGCTCATCAATGGATAGTCCCTTGTAGGAGAACTGGCGTTCTTGTTCTAAGTCATAATCAATGGCGCGACGTAGATCTTCATAGTTCAGATAATTTACTGTGTCGCCATTGAGCACCCACTCCCTCTTTGTTATATCATAGGGACGCAGTTCTCCTGCGTGCTTCATTACACCATCAAATATGTGACGATGGAGCGAGAGATAGCCGTTTGTGTTGAAGGCTAAGGTGTGGCGACTCAAGATGCGAGTGATATTAGCAGCGGCGCGGTCGGCCTCTTCCTGATCATCCTCATCGCCAGTATGGTTAGTCTTGCTTTGATAGTATGTCTTGATGAGCTGTTGCACCTCCTCGATGGTGATATCACCTTCAACATGTCTACGTGCTGTGTCAAGCAAGTAGGCAGAAGGTTTCAGACCATCCACGTCCTGCAAGCCAATAGCTGTCTGCCAGGTGCTTGCCTTCTCACGCTGTGCCGGTTCACCCTGTCGTATGTATTCTTCAAAATCCTGCATCGTAAAATGTGTTCTGCAAGTTACTCGTATTCATTATATCCTTAATTCCGCAATACTATTATAAATTAAACTTTTTAACCTTAATTCCGCAACTCTTTAGTTTAACGTTATTTATAACATCCTGAGCAACAATAAGTTGCCCAGGATTTTGCCATGTCAGAAATTTCACCTATCTTAGTGCTGCAATACGAAAGACGATAAAAAGTCAACAAGACATGGCAAAAATACAAATAAAATCCGAGAAACTCACTCCTTTTGGTGGAATTTTTCTATTATGGAACTCTATCTTGTCTTTGATGAAATCCTCCTGCACTCTGTCTCTCTGCTCTGCCGATAATCCTGCATGATAGGCTGCAGCCCTCATGCCAAGGCTGCGTAGCTTCTCGGCCACCTTCTCTGTTTTCTTCCTGAAGAGGCAGTATATTATTCCACTTTCATCAGCATGGCGAGCTACGACATCTCTTATCACCTTCAGCTTTTCCGTAGCAGAAAACCTTTCCGCACATCTAAACTTAAGTTTGGACGGTCAAACGATGTCTTGAATAACCTTGCGTCAATCAGATTGAGTTTATCTATTATGTCTGTCTGTGTAGTCTTATCTGCTGTTGCTGTCAGAGCCATGACAGGAACGTCAGGGAATTGGCATCGTCGCTAAGCTCTGTAATCTCGTCATCTACCACACTGAGAATGATGGTGTTTATCTCCTACTTTCACAACCGACCATACATCAAGTAAAAAGACAACACTACCCTATCGGCAAAAGTGACTCCGAAGGGATTCAAACCCTTGACCTTCAGAACCGGAATCTGACGCTCTATTCAGCTAAGCTACGGAGCCAATTGATAAAAATCGGGTGCAAAGATACGGCATTTTTTCCAAACCGCAAAATAATCCTGCGAAAAAACACCATATCTTTGCCGCCAGGGACAAAGGTGGGAGCAATAGCACGTCAGGCCAGATCGAGGCTGAGGGATTGCACCAACCGGCCCACAGCAGTATTCTCCTTGACCAGTTGGTCGAGCGTCTCCTTGGGCGAGAGCAGCGGCTTGATCTCATCCTGCTTGGCCAGACGGATGGAGACCTGCAGACTGCCGTTCTTCAGGCATTTGGCCAGCGTGGCACGGATGCGGCTCTTGATGGTCAGCATCTGGTCGTAGAGGATCTGATTCTCCGCCACGATCTCCACGTTGGGGTAGTCGGTGATGACAGGACTGAGGTTTCTCATTCGCGTGGACATAGCCCGCATGTTTTCTGGCATACGGGTGCACATCGCGCGCCACTGGACGAGGAGATCCTCCTCCGTGAAGGCGTTGCGCTCCTCGGCATTCTCCACCTCCACCGTCTGCTCCGCCGTGGGTTTATCCTTGTGGGTCAGGATATCGCCAAAGGACATTCCCATACTGCGCCCGAGATTGAGCTTGGCCGACTTCAGCGCCCCTGCGGGAGGAGCCGTCCTAACTGTCTCGGGAGACTGCTGAGTTGGCTTGGGTTCCGTCCTTTGGTCAGCCTTTTGGTCAGCAGACTGCAACTGATCCGTAGCCGGCTGCACGGTCTGCTGGGCGTGTTGCCGTTTTCTCTGTGCAACCGGGGCCACCTGCGCGCCCCTTTCTGGCTGCACCTGTCGGAGTAGTTTCTGAAACAGGGTTTTCAACTGCTTAGGGCTACGCCCCGCACCCGCCGCATCGTCCTCGGGCTGGGTGATCTGCGCGATCTCGATGAGCGTCAGTTCCACGAGCAGCCGCTTGTTGGACGACTGGCGATACTGCACGTCGCAACGGTTGGCAATGCGCAGCGCTTGGTAGAGGAAGCGGGCCGGACACTTCTGCGCCTGCTCCTGATACTGCTCGCGCTGGCGATCGCTGACTTCCAGGAGCGGCAAGGTCTGCGGATCCTTGGCCATGAGCACGTTGCGGATGTGACTGGCCAGTCCGACGATGAAGTTGCCCCCATCGAAGCCCTTCGCCAGCACCCCGTTGAGGAGCAGCATGATGTCGGCCACCTTGTTGTCCAGGGCCAAGAAGACGGTCTTGAAGTAGTTGTCGGCATCGAGGACGTTGAGGTCTTCGATGGTCTTCTCGAAGGTGACGTTGCCCTGCGAGAAACTCGCCACCTGATCGAAGATGGAGAGTGCGTCGCGCATACCGCCGTCGGCCTTCTCCGCTATCACGCTCAGGGCCTCCTCCTCATAGGAGATTTTTTCGCGGTCGGCCACCATCTTCAGTTGCTGGATGATATGGGCCACGGACATTCGCTCGAAGTCGTAGATCTGGCAGCGCGAGAGGATGGTGGGCAGGATCTTGTGCTTCTCGGTCGTGGCGAGGATGAAAATGACATGGGCGGGCGGTTCCTCCAACGTCTTGAGGAAGGCATTGAAGGCCTGTTGCGAGAGCATGTGGACCTCGTCGATGATAAAGACCTTGTAGCGTCCCACCTGCGGGGGGATGCGGGTCTGCTCCATGAGCTGCTTGATCTGATCGACACCATTGTTGGATGCGGCATCGAGCTCGAAGATGTTGAAGGAGCGGCCCTCCTCAAAAGCCTTGCAACTCTCGCAGGCGCCACAGGCCTCGCCGTTGTCGGTGGGGTGCTCGCAGTTGATGGCCTTGGCGAAGATGCGCGCACAAGTGGTCTTTCCCACACCGCGCGGACCGCAGAAGAGGTAGGCGTGGGCCAGTTTGCCCGACTTGACCGTATTGCGGAGAGTGGTGGTCAGCGCGTCCTGGCCGACGACGTCGGAAAACTTCATCGGACGGTATTTGCGCGCAGAAACTATATATTCGTTCATTGGCTGAGTTAGGTTTTGGCCCGATGTCGGCAGCACAAGACGGGCAGCCCCCATCCACGCCGCAACCAAGCGCCCCAAGGCGCCCGCAGGCTTTATCACATTGCAAAGGTAGCAAAAAGTTGGTAACAATCCTCGCGTCCATCCACATTTTATGGTTAAATAGATAAAAAATGCAAGAGCGTTTGCCCTTTGTATGCTTTTAAATACTTACTTTTGCAGAAACAAAAATCGAACGTGATTAAGATTACCGGACATATCGTCAGAATCCTCAGCCGCTTCAAATACCACATCGTGGTGGTGATGGGCGTGCTCTATGTCGGCTTCTTGGGCGACGACTGCTTCATGAAGCGCTTCGAGTACGACTACAGGATCTCTGACCTACAGGACGAGATCGCCAAGTATGAGAAGGTCTATCAGACCAACAACCAGCGGCTGCACGAGCTCCGGGCCGATTCCTCGGCCATGGCCCGCGTGGGTCGCGAGCGCTATTTCATGAAGACTGACGACGAGGACGTCTTCGTGCTGAGCGACGACGATAATTCGGACAACAACCCAGCTTTCTATGAAACAATTAAGTAAGGCAGAGACCTTCCTCTTCCTCGCCGGCGGCGTGCTGATGGTGGCGGGTGCCGGCTGCTATGTGTTCTTCATCCTCCAGGGCCTTGTCTGCTTCCTGGTGCTGGCGGGAAGCTTGCTCTTCGCCGCCATGCAAGCGCGCCAGCGCTATGAGGGCACCAGCATCACGCTGCGCCGTCTGCGCCGCATCCAGTTTTTCGCCCTGGCCTGCTTCGTCTGTGCCGGCGTGTTCATGGTCGAAGACTGCTACCACCTCCTCAAGCCCTGGTTTGCCCAGTCCATCTCGGGCTATGCCAACTACGTCAATATCTTCCACAACAACTGGGTGGTGGCGCTGCTGATAGGCGCCCTGCTGGAGATGTACACCACCCACCGCATCGGCCACGAGCTGCGCAAAGAAGAGCAAGAGAACCATCAATAACGAAATCTAAAAGGATCTGTCGCCGAGACCGCCTCGGCCAAATGGTCAAACATATTATGAACAAGATCGTCTATACTATTACCGCACTCCTGTCGCTCACCTCCTGTGCCGGCACCTACGACATACAGGGTTCCTCCAACGTGTCGGACCTTGACGGCCAAAAGCTCTATCTGAAGGTGACGAAAGACGGCAACCTGACCAACCTCGACTCCTGCGACGTCGTACACGGTCAGTTCTCCTTCAGCGGCAAAGTAGATAGCGCCCACGTCGCCCGCATCTTCATGGACGACAAGGACCTCTCGCAGCCCGTCGTCATCGAGCAGGGCAACATCAGCATCAAGCTCGACAACACACAGCAGAAGGTCAGCGGCACACCGCTCAACGACAAACTCAACAAGTTTTGGAACCGCTTCGTGCAGATCCGCAACCAGTATGCCGACATCGACCACGAGCAGAGCGCGGCCATCATGAACGGACAGGACGAGGCGACGGTCAACATCCGGCTGGCCAAAAAGGCCATCAAAGTCTTTGAGCAGGGCGACAAACTCTTCACGAAATTCGTGACGGACAACTTCGACAACATCCTGGGTCCGTGGGGATTCTTCACCCGCATCCAGTATGACACCACGCCCGACGCCTACCCCGTCTGGCTCAACGACTACCTCTTCGCCACCGCCCTCGACGGTCTGCCCTCGTGGATAGAGTTTATCATGGCCAAGGCACCCGACAACTTCAAGAACGACCCCGACGTGAAGCAGTTCTACCAGCACTTCCAGGAGACCTTGCAGCGCAACAACGGCACGATGGAGGACGTGCCAGCCGTGCCCATGAGCGAAGGCGACGCCAACGTGGCTCCGATCACACCCAACCAGATGGCGAGCGACTCCATATCTTATTAGACTTCCATTCCCCTATACCTATTATATATATAGACACAGAGAATCATGAGCACGCTGATCAAAAACGGCACCCTCGTCAATGAGGGCGTGTCGAGACAAGGGACCATCACCATAGGCGACGACGGACGCATTGCCTCCATCGGGACGGAAGCCCCCATGGCGGAAGACTGCTACGACCACGTCATCGACGCAGCAGGATGCTATGTGCTGCCTGGCGTCATCGACGAGCACGTCCACTTCCGCGAGCCGGGCATGACGGAGAAGGCGACGATACGCAGCGAAAGCCGTGCAGCAGCCTACGGCGGCGTGACCTCCTATATGGAGATGCCCAACACCGTGCCTACCACTACGACGGAAGCGGCCTGGGAGGACAAACGGCAGCGGGGAAGGAAAGACAGCGCCGTCAACTACGCCTTCTACCTCGGCGCAACCAACAACAACGCCGAGACGCTCCGTCAGGCCGACTGGCAGCATACGCCCGCCATCAAACTCTTCATGGGATCATCGACGGGCAACATGCTCGTGGACCGTGGCGAGGCACTGAAAGAGGTATTCCAGTTGGCTGCCAAGCTCGACATTCCCGTCGTGAGCCACTGCGAGGACGCCACACTCATCAGCGAGAACATGCGACTGGCCAAGGAGCGCTATGGCGAGGATCCTGCCGTGGAGCACCATCCCGAGATCAGAAGCGAGGAGGCCTGTGTTCGGTCCACCGCCCTGGCCCTCCAGTTGGCTACCGAGGCAGGAGCAAGACTCCACGTGGCCCATATCTCCACCGCCCGCGAACTGGAGATGATCGCCGCCCATGGCGATGCCAACATCACCGCCGAGGCCGTGACGGCACACTTGCTCTTCACGGACAAGGACTACCAGCGACTGGGCACCCGCATCAAATGCAACCCTGCCGTCAAGACTGCCCACGACCAAGAGACCTTGATCGAAGGACTGACCGACGGACGCATCCTCACCATCGCCACAGATCACGCCCCTCACCTACCCTCGCAAAAAGAAGGAGGCTGCGCACGGGCCGCTTCGGGAATGCCCATGGTGCAGTTTAGCCTCGTCGCCATGCTGGGACTGGTCGATGCGGGGCGGATTACAATCGAGCAACTGGTGGCCCTCATGGCCCACCATCCGGCCCAATACTTCCACGTCAGAGAGCGCGGTTTTCTGCGCCCAGGCTACCATGCCGACATCGCCATCGTGCGCCCCGACTGTCCGTGGACGCTGACGAAGGCAGAGATACAAAGTCCGTGTGGATGGAGCCCCCTGGAGGGAAAGACCTTCCGCTGGCGCGTGGAGCAGACCCTCTGCAACGGCCACCTCGTCTATGACCGCGGCACCTTCGACGAGGGCTACCGCGGCGAGGAACTGGAGTTTGACCGTACAAAATAGCGTTTGACAGATCAAGATAACATCTGACCATTCAAGATAGAAGCACTCAGAGCCCGTGATAGCAAGAATCGTCATCCCTCTCCTGTTGGTCATCGTCCTCTCCGACCTCTATATCGACGTCCACTATTTCCGCCGCCGATATAGTCTGCCGTGGTGGCTGCGACTATTGTGGTGGGTGCCTTGCATCGCACTCTCGACCTATACCATCACCCTCGCGTCGCTCCCGAGTTTTGCTCCCTCCGACCTTGCCTGGCTCAACATCTATTTGCTTCTGCTGGGCCTCTTCGTCGGTCCGAAGGCCATCTTTGCCCTGTGCTCCTTCCTCGGGTCGTGTCTGATGCGGCTGACAGGCTGGCCGCGCATCAACCTGGGCCACTACATCGGCATCCTGCTGGGCTGTGGCGGCGTGCTGACCTATATCTATGGACTGACCGTCGGCGTGAGACAGGTGAAGGTAAACCACCTCACGCTGCAGTTTGACGACCTCCCCGCAGCCTTCGACGGCTACAAGATCCTCCATATCTCCGACCTCCACCTCGGCACCTTCTACGGCTGGCGACAGAAGATTCTCCAAGCGGAGATGGACTCCATCGCCCGGCAGCACGCCGACCTGATGGTCTTCACGGGTGACGTGCAGAACATCCGTCCCCAGGAGATCTTTCCCCACACCGACCTGCTGCGCAGTACGACCCAGGGCATGGTCTCCGTACTCGGCAACCACGACTATGCGAGCTACGCCAAAGACACTCACGAGGCTCAGGACCGCCTGTTGCGCCTGCTCGTAGAGACAGAACAAAACGCCCTGGGATGGCGGTTGCTGCGCAATGACCATCTCGTCATCAGACGCGGTGGCGACTCCCTCGTCGTGGCAGGCACGGAGAACGACGGCGAACCACCCTTCCCCAACCTTGCCGACACGAGGAAGTCCCTTGAGGGCGTGCGGCCAGGGGCATTTGTGGTGATGCTGCAACACGACCCCTCGGCCTGGCGACGAGATATACTGCCCAATACCACGGCCCAACTGACGCTGAGCGGACACACCCACGGCGGACAAATGCAGTTCTTCGGACACCGGCCGACCCAATGGCGAGGCCGTCCCGACAAGGGACTCTACGAGCATCAGGGACGCTACCTCTACGTCAACACCGGACTGGGAGGGCTGGTGCCGTTCCGGCTGAACATGCCCAACGAGATCACCGTCATCACGCTCAGGACGAAGCACCGTCCGGCAGACCCGGTCGCCAAGGACAACTGACAAGAACATCCGAATCGATAATAACTCAATATTTTTTAAAACACACACACAACATGAAACTCATTTACAGGATTTATCAACTCTTTGTGGTCCTGCCCTTCCTCATCTTCTGTTCCATTGCCTGTGCGCTGGTGACGACGATCGGATGCACGCTGGGCGACGGACACTACTGGGGCTACTACCCCGGCAAATGGTGGGCAAGGTTCATCATCTGGGTCAGCCTGCTCCCCATCAAAGTGGAAGGACGGGAACATCTGCGCAAGGACCAGAGCTACGTCTTTGTCAGCAACCACCAGGGATCGTTTGACATCTTCATCATCTACGGCTTCCTGGGCCGCAACTTCAAGTGGATGATGAAACAGGGACTGCGCAAGATCCCCTTCGTGGGCAAGGCTTGCGAGGCAGCCCACCACATCTACGTCGATAAGCGCGGCCCGAGCAAGATCCGCCAGACCTACGATCAGGCACGCGAGGTGCTCCAGGAGGGCATGTCGCTGGTGGTGTTTCCCGAGGGAGCACGAACCTTCACTGGCCACATGGGCGTGTTCAGAAGAGGTGCGTTCATGCTGGCCGACGAACTCCAATTGCCAGTCTGCCCGCTGACGATCAATGGCGCCTTCGACGTGATGCCCCGCATGCGCGACTGGCGCTGGCTGACGTGGCACCGGCTGAGCCTCACCATCCACGAGCCCATCTACCCCACCACGCAGGGACCGGAGAATGTCAAGACCACGATGGACGAAGCGTATAAGCGCGTGATGTCGGGACTGGTCAAGGAATACCAAGGATTTGTGGAGAACCCCGATCAGTAAGGAAATTGTGGGACTCCGACCAGCAAGAACAAGGAGAAACCCGCGGGGGTTAAACTTTTTTATCCTCATCCTTGCGCCCTTTCAAGTAAAAAGCATTATCTTTGCAAACAATATCAATCCAACCTATTATGGAGAAGAGCGACAGCATCATCATCATCCCGACGTACAACGAGAAGGAGAACATAGAGAAGATCATACGAGCCATCTTCGGCCTGGAGAAATACTTTCACATCCTGGCCATCGACGATGGCAGTCCCGACGGTACGGCCAACATTGTCCACCACCTGATGGAGGACGAGTTCAAAGGCCGCCTCTTCATCGTGGAGCGCAGCGGAAAACTGGGACTTGGCACGGCCTATATCGCCGGATTCAAGTGGGCTTTGGAACGCGACTACGGCTACATCTTCGAGATGGACGCCGACTTCAGCCACGATCCAAACGACCTGCCACGCCTCTATGCCGCCTGCCATGACGAGGGCTACGACCTCAGCGTGGGCAGCCGCTACGTCAGCGGTGTGAACGTCGTCAACTGGCCGATGGGACGCGTGCTGATGAGCTATTTCGCCTCATGCTACGTCCGTCTGGTGACGGGTGTCAACATCCACGACACCACGGCAGGATTCGTCTGCTACACTCGGCGCGTGCTGGAGACCATTCCCCTCGACGAGGTGAGATTCAAGGGCTACGCCTTCCAGATCGAGATGAAGTACACTGCCTACAAGATTGGCTTCAAACTCAAGGAGGTGTCCGTCGTCTTCACCAACCGCCGCGAGGGCACGAGCAAGATGAGCGGAGGTATCTTCTCCGAAGCGCTCTTCGGCGTCGTCCGCCTGCGTCTGGATGGCTTCTTCCGCCGCTATCCAAAGATCAAGGCATAAGAAGATAAAGGCTTAGGGGGAGCGCCAAAACGCCGGACACCGCCAGGGTGGCTTGCCGATGACAGAAGAGCGACCGTGGACCTGCGATCATACGGTACCAACAAAGCATACGGCCAAATAACGCATACGGTTCAACAACGTTTTACGACTCAACAACGTATACGACCCAAACAACGCGTACAAATACGAACTGCGTCTAAAAGCGAGTTTCACCCACAAGGGATTCTCCTGGCGCTTCGTCCTTGTAGGAGTTGTTTGGGTTGTCCGTTTTAGGTGATTCGTTTTGATTTGCTCCCGATCCCGCCAGGGCAAGACGGCGACCTGGGCCGAAAGCCTTACTTTGCATAGCGTGTGCAAAAACTGTGCAACAAAGCCATGACAAAGGCAAAAAAGATGCGCAAATAGTTGGCTCATTGGCGAGTTTATCGTACCTTTGCAGCAACTTCGCGGTCCATCCATAGCCTCGCCCCCTTGTCGGGACGATGGAGAAAGGGCTTGGCGAGGCTTCATTTTTAGATTGTTTTCATGGAACAAGAGAGATTATTCCCCAACTATATCTTTGAGACCAGTTGGGAGGTCTGCAATAAGGTGGGCGGCATCTACACCGTGCTTTCCACCCGGGCGAGGACGCTCCAAGACCGGATCCACGACCAGTTGATTTTCATCGGGCCAGACTGCTGGCAGGACCGCCCGTGCCCCTACTTCGAGGAGGAAAGCCTCTTCCCCGAATGGGAGGACGTGGCCCGCTGCGAGGGTCTGCACGTGCGCGTAGGACGCTGGACGATCCCGAGCCGCCCCGTAGCCATTCTGGTCGATTGGCGCCCGCTTTTCGACGAGAAAGACGCCTTCTACGGCCGCCTCTGGCAGCAGTTTGGCGTGGACAGCCTCCACGCCTTTGGCGACTACGACGACTCCGTCCTCTTCTGCTGGGCCG
>ERZ780077.508-NODE-508-length-12401-cov-7.75263_pt1 | contig 12401 bp, 5 predicted proteins | sample MGYA00511576_ERZ780077 | MGnify/ENA primary metagenome ERZ780077 (study PRJEB29588, sample SAMEA2149030) | human gut metagenome | biome: human gut; feature: human-associated habitat; material: faeces | place: Denmark | collected 2008/2010 ...
GGAGAACCGGTACAGAGTGAACTGAAGGACGGTTATTTCTGCATAGACCGCCGTTGGAAAAAAGGAGATAAAGTAGCCGTTCATTTCGATATGGAGCCTCGTACGGTGAAAGCCAATAATAAAGTGGAGGCAGATCGTGGACGTATAGCCGTGGAGCGTGGCCCGATCGTTTATTGTGCGGAATGGCCGGATAATGATTTTGATGTGCTGAGCGTGTTTATGAACCGCACTCCTCAATTCGAGGTGGTTGAAAAACCGGATTTGCTCTATGGCATTAACCAGTTGAAGACGGATGCGCAGATTCTGGGCTATGACGACAGAGGTCGTCTGACGGCTACTGATGTAAAGCTGACGTTGATCCCTTACTATGCTTGGGCACACCGCGGTGCAGGTGCTATGGCAGTGTGGTTGCCTCAGGAATTAAGTGCTTCCCGTCCGACTATGCCTGCTACGCTGGCATCGGAAAGCAAAGTGGATGCTTCGCATAAGGTGAAATCCATCTCCGCCATTAATGACCGTCTGGTGCCGAAAGATGAGAATGACCGTTCCGTACCCTATTACCATTGGTGGCCCAAACAGGGAACTACTGAATGGATATCCTACGAGTTCCCGTCCGAAGCGACTGTTTCCAGTGCTACCGTATATTGGTATGATGATGCTCCTTGGGGAGGATGCCGCATACCGCAAAGTTGGAAGATGTACTATAAAGATGCACAAGGCCAGTGGCAACCGGTGAGTGGAGCGGATAAGTATGGAGTGGAAAAAGGTACGGGGAATACAGTCAATTTTGACCCGGTAAAGACAAAAGCGGTAAAACTGGAGATTGTTCAGCCGGCCGATAATTCATCGGGTTTGTTTGAATGGGAAGTGAAATAGAATAATTCAAAATGAAGGTTGGTAAGTTAGGTTGGCTGGTAGCCATGTTCCTTAGTGGGGGCATGGCTGTCGCTCAAGGTACGGCTGATGATTATCGGCGTGCTTATGCATTGAAAGAGAAGTTCAGTGCGGATAAAGTTTTCTATTCCAATGTCAATCCGCAATGGATAGAGGGTACGCATCAATTCTGGTATGTGCGGAATACGCCGGACGGCCGCCTGTATGTATCTGTAGATGCGGATAAGAAAGCTAGAAAAGAATTGTTTGATTCTCATCGTTTGGCAAAGGCGTTGGGTGCTGCATCCGGAAAAGAGGTCAAGCCGGAAGCTCTTGCATTGGGGCATTTGTCGGTCAGTAAGGGATTGGATACGCTGCGCTTTGTGTTTAATAATCAACGTTGGATGTATGCGTCCCGGAAAAATCAGCTGGTCAATGAAGGTGCGGTTCCCCTCCTTATCAGGCAAAAGCATTGGATGGAGGTGGATGATGAGAAGACGGCATCACCGGTTCCGTCTCCTGATGGTAAATGGATCGCATTTATTAAAAATCAGAATATCTATGTAAAGGAGGTGGCTACCGGAAAAGAAAAGCAACTGAGCTTGGACGGGACACTGGGTAATTATTATTCAGCCTACATCCGCTGGTCACCGGACAGTAAGAAGGTGGCTTCCTGCAAGATCCGTCCGGTGGAAAAGCGCTATGTTTATTATGTGGAATCTTCTCCGGCTGACCAGCTTCAGCCCAAGCTTCACAAACAGGAGTATGCGAAGCCGGGAGACGAACTTCCTTTTAAAGTGCCCTGCATCTATGAAGTGGAAAGCGGACGAAGCATTATTCCTTCTACCGAATTGTTCGACCGGCAATATGAAGTATATGGTCCCGAATGGAATCCCGACAGCCGTGCCGTGACTTTTGAATATAACCAGCGCGGACATCAGGTGTACAGAGTACTTGAACTTTCTGCCGAAACGGGAAAAGTGCGCCCGTTGGTAGAAGAAACCAGCGATACATATGTGAATTATACCCGTCATTTCCGTCATGACTTAAAAGACGGCAAGCAGATGATATGGATGAGTGAGCGTGACAATTGGAATCATCTTTATATGTACAACCGTATTACCGCACAGCCCGATTATCAAATTACTAAAGGAGAGTGGTATGTACGCGAAGTGCTTCGGGTAGATGAGGATAACCGTCAGATCTATTTCTCGGCAAATGGTATGGAAGCCGGTGAAGACCCCTATCTCATCCGTTATTACCGCATCGGTTTTGATGGCAAAGGTCTTACCTGTCTTACTCCCGAAGAAGGGATGCACCGTGCCTGGTTTTCGGAAGATATGAAGTATTTGGTAGATGTTTATTCTATGGTGAATAAGGCTCCTGTAGCTGTGTTACGTAGTGCCAGGGATGGTAAAGTGATGATGCCGTTGGAAACAGCTGATATCACTCGCTTGGAGGCTGAAGGTTGGAACGCTCCGGAGGTGTTTGTTGCCAAAGGGCGGGACGGCAAGACGGATATGTGGGGATTGATTGCCCGCCCCACCAACTTTGACCCGAACAAGAAATATCCGGTTATCGAATACATTTATCAGGGTCCCGGAGACCAGTATGTTCCGAAGACTTTCCGTCCTTATGACTGGAATATGACTTCCTTGGCCGAACTTGGTTTTATCGTCGTAATGGTCGATGGAATGGGAACTTCTTTCCGTTCGCGTGCTTTTGAGAATGTATGTTATAAGAATTTGAAAGATGCCGGTCTGCCGGACCATATTGCTTGGATTAAGGCGGCTGCACGGAAATATCCTTATATGGATGTGGACAGGGTAGGTATTTACGGTTGTTCTGCCGGTGGTCAGGAATCTACAAATGCAGTTTTGCTTTATCCTGATTTCTATAAAGCGGCTTATTCGGCTTGTGGTTGTCATGATAACCGTATGGATAAGATTTGGTGGAATGAACTTTGGTTGGGCTATCCGGTAGGAGATCAATATAAGGAAGGGTCTAATGTGGAAAATGCACATCTGTTGAGTCGTCCTTTGATGTTAGTGGTGGGAGAACTGGATGATAATGTAGATCCTGCCTCTACCATGCAGGTGGTCAATGCATTGATAAAGGCGAATAAAGATTTTGAATTGGTCGTGATTCCCGGAGCGCATCATACAATGGGGGAAGATTTTGGCGAACATAAGCGGTATGATTTCTTTGTCCGTCATTTGATGCAGGTGAATCCACCGAAGTGGGATGAGATAAAATAGGAGGAGTGAGGTTTGTAGCTGTAGGAGTTTGTCAGTTATGATAAATAGAGGTGGCAGTGTTATGGAGGACAAGTCCATAGCACTGCTTTTTTATGTAATTCCGTGTTTTCATTGATGAATGTGTCTTTTTTGTTCATTATGTTGTAATTATTGGTTGAACTAATTTTTTTCAATACAAAAATTAGGTTCAGTCAACAATATTATTTTTATTTGTGGCGTATATAGTATAAAAATAAACCAATTTTCTAATACTAACATTAAATTATAATGGAAAACATTACTGTTAATGTATTTGATGATGTGCTTTATTTAGCATGGGAATTTGTATATCTAATATTTTTCACTCGTTTTGTGTGCGTACACGGAAATTATAAGAATGCGTGTGCTATTTTAATAAGTATCTATTATTCTCATAAAAATTGTAATTGTTTCCTTTTAGAATAGAATATAAATAACAATAGTGATTTATATTATTTCACATTCACGGAAAAAATGGACTTTAAATTTTTGTTTAACTTAATATTTTATTATGAAATTTACAAATGAATTAAGAGGAGTGAAAAGCAGACTTCTTCTGTTTTCAGTGCTGTTACTGATACCGGTGATGATGTTTGCTCAGAACATTACCGTAAAAGGTACTGTACTTGATTCGGCAGGTGAAGCCGTTATTGGAGCTTCCGTTGTGGAGAAGGGAAATCCTTCCAACGGAACCATAACTGATTTTGACGGAAAGTTTACTTTGGCCGTGTCTAAAGGAAAAAGAATTGTTATTTCTTTTGTAGGTTACGAAACGCAAGAAGTGGATGCGGTTACCGGAAAAGAACTGACAATTACGCTGCAAGATGATTCACAAGCGCTTGAAGAGGTAGTAGTGCTGGGTTACAGTAGCAGAGCTCGTAAAGATCTGACTGGCTCAGTAGGTTCCGTGTCTGGTGTGAAGATTGCTGCTGTACCAGTTACTTCAGCCGCTGTGGCTTTGCAGGGAAAAATAGCTGGTGTGCAAGTAACTACGGTCGATGGTGCTCCAGGGGCAGATATTAACATTCGTGTTCGTGGAGGTACGTCTGTGACCCAGAGCAATGATCCTCTTTACATTGTCGATGGTTTTCAGGTGGATAACATCAATGATATTCCTCCTACAGACATTGCTTCTATTGATGTATTGAAAGATGCTTCTATCACGGCAATCTATGGAGCTAAGGGCGGTAATGGTGTAGTGGTTGTTACTACTAAATCGGCCAAAGCTGGAAAAATACAGGTAAGTTTCAATGCCCATTTGTCTACTAGTCATTTGTCTAAAAAATTAGATTTAATGAATTCAGCAGAGTTTGCACGTTATCAATATGAATGGTCGGCGTGTAATGGTAGCCGTTCTAGCAATGCCAAATTTTTCCGTGCTAATTTTGGCAATCCGCAAGATTTGGATATGTATTATTCTTTGCCTACTCATGACTGGCAGGATGAGGTAATGGGAGAGAATCCTATCAATTATTCTACTAATGTAACTATTGGTGGAGGTACAGATAAGATGCGCTTCACTGCTTCTCTTACTCAAAGCGAAGATAAAGGTATTATTATGGGGTCGGGTGTGCGCCGTACCAATTTGAATATCAAGACAGCTATTGATATAACTAAAAATTTGACATTGCATATCAATCCTAAATTTACGTTTCGCCGTGATCAAGGAGCTGGAGGTGATAATATTGGTACAGGCGGTATTATTGATGTACTCCGTTATAGACCCACTAACGGATTACGTGAATTCGGATATATAGATCCTTCTTATGCTGACCCTGATGAAGAAGCATTGTTTACTTATACTAATCCGAAAAGTGATATTGCCATTAATCAACAGAATAAGTATGCTTATAACTATACTAATGCTATTTCATTGGAATGGAAGCCTGTTAAAGGATTGGTGCTTCGTACAGAAGCCACTCTTAGTTTAAACTGGAAAGATCAATATCGTTTTTGGGGTGCCTTGACAGGTGAAGGTACAAAAAATAATTCGTTGCCTGTAGCAAGTATTCAGAAAGATCAGTCTTTTAAATATATTTGGACTAACACGGCATCTTATGGCTTTTCTATTAAAGATAAGCATAATTTTTCCATGTTATTGGGGCAAGAAATTTATCATAGCCAAAATAAGAAGAACTTCCAAAAGAATCGTTATTTCCCACGTGCATTTGAGGCTGGACAGGCTTGGGATAATATGGGATTCGGTACACCGCAGGAGTCAACTTCATCACTTTCGACTCCAGATCGCACTGCTTCTTTCTTTGGGCAGGCAAGTTATAACTATAACCACAAATACTTACTCTCTGTAACTATGCGTGCTGATGGTTCCACTAAATTTGCTCCAGGTAATCAATGGGGATATTTCCCTTCAGTATCAGGTGCTTGGGTGCTTTCAGAAGAAAAGTTTATGGAAGATATAAAATGGATTGATCAGTTAAAACTTCGTGCAGCTATAGGGTTGGCAGGAAATAATCGTATCAGTGATGATATGTGGCGTTATTTATATACTGTTAATTCTACCGGCGGACCTGGATTTGGAGAAGCAACTCAGTTTGGAGAGCAATGGTATGGTAATCAAGGGGGTACTACTTTTGCCAATAAAAATATTAAATGGGAAACTACATTAACTCGTAATCTTGCTGCTGATATCACGCTTTTTAATGGTCGTCTCACTGTTACTCCGGAGATTTATTGGAATACGACGAAAGATTTACTTTATAAATCGGACATTCCTTCAGCAACTGGTTATGTAAGTCAGATGCAAAATATTGGACAAGTAACTAATAAAGGGGTTGAATTAACTATATCAGGAGATATTCTCAGTGGCAGGGATTATGTGCTTTCCGCAAATCTTTCTTTAGGTATGAATAAAATGAAAGTTGATAAATTAAATGGTACAGACAATGTGATTTGGGATCAGAATAACCGTTGGAAATCAAGTTACAATGATTATTGTTTGAAGGTGGGTGACCAAGTAGGACTTATTTATGGTTTTGTATATGATGGTTTATATTCAATGGATGAATTCTATTTTGATCCCACTAATAACTTGCAAGCAGTACCTTGGGGATCAACGGCCGCTGAAAACGGAACTTCGAAAGATGCACCTATTATGGATGCAGACGGTGTGGAACATCCAAAAACAATAATCAATCAGATTTCAGGAGATTCTAATTCAGGCATAGCTACTCTGCCGGGCAAAGTCAAGTTCAAGGATTTGAATGGTGACGGATATATCACAGAAGATGACCGTACTGTTATAGGTAATACCAATCCAAAAGTGCAGGGAGGTTTTGGATTAAGCGGACAATGGAAGGGTTTTGATTTTGCCATGAACTTCAACTTTATGCTTGATTTTGATGTGAATAATGCGACAGCTTACCAGCTTTCCTCATCCGAAAGCAATAAGAATAAGTTCTACAATGTGCTTTCCACATTTGCCGACAAAGGTTGGCGTTATACCCGTGATGGTGATGGCGAATGCTTGTACAAATGTTACTATATTGATGGTTCGTTGGATATGTACCGTGAATTAAACGAAGGTAGGACACTTTGGAATCCGACGGATGTGACAAAAAAAATAACTCATTCCTATTTTATCGAGGATGGATCGTTTCTGCGTTGTCAGGATTTGACTGTTGGCTATACGTTACCTGGAAATCTGACTTCTAAATGGGGGATTTCGAAAGCTCGTTTTTATGTATCAGCCTCTAATTTGTTTATTATTACTGGGTATTCGGGTTATGATCCTGAAGTGGATATTCAGACAGGATTAACTTGTGGTATGGACTATAACCGTTACCCACGTAGTCGCAGTTTTGTACTAGGTACTAATATTACATTCTAAATTTGAAAGCACATGAAATTAAAAAATACTTTAATAATAGGATTAGCAACTTTGACTCTAATATCATGCAATGATTTCCTTGACGTGGATTCTCCATCAAGTTACAATGAGGACTTTGTGTTCAGCCAAGAAACAGAAATTAGCCGTGCGTTGAACGGTGTTTATGCTTCTATCTTGGTAGGTGATCTTTATGGCAGTGCCTATCAGAAAACTTTTAATTTGAACAGTGATGTTGATATGCAGATGTATACAGGTAATGTAGCAACCCATAATAGCTATGCACGTTTTGATTGTGACGATCAAGGTGGCGAAATTGATAAATATTGGAGAGCTTCTTATAAAGCTATTGAAGATGCTAACCGTTTTATCCGGGGTGTAGAAACTGGTCCGCTTTATAATGAAGAGAATACCGCTGTTATGCAGATGTTGGGCGAAGCCAAGTGTCTTCGTGCTATGGTTTATCATGATCTGGTAGTGATGTTCGGGGATGTTCCTTTCACTTTCCTGCCAGCCTCACAATTAGGTGATAATTATGTGATTCCTGTAATGAATCGCGAAGAAATCCAAAATAAACTTATTGAAGATTTGCAGGATATTGCTCCTAAGATGTCTTCTACTACAACAACAACAGTAGAACGTGCGTCTAAGGAGTTTGCTTGGGCATTAATTGCACGTATTGCATTGACTGCCGGAGGTTATTCACTTCATCCGGATAAAAATAATGCAAATAGTTATGGTGTGATGAAACGTCCGGAAGATTATCAGAAGTATTATCAAATCGTAAAAGAATATACTAGCCTGGTTATTGCTTCGGGGACACACTCTGTAGGCACTTCTTATCAAGATATTTTTACCAAGGAAAGCAATTTTGAAATTATTGCTAAAGGTGATCCTATTTTTGAGATTCCTTTTGCTAAGGAGTCTACAGGTAATACAGGGTATTCCCAAGGACCTACATCAACCGTTAATGAAGGAAAGACATTGGGTAAGAATGTATGGGGAGAATCTAAAGGTGATATACGTTTGAGTGCTTTTTACCGTTATTCATTCGATGAGAATGATAAGCGTCGAGATTTTATTAATGGACTTTGGTATTATGGTAACAGTGCTAATAATGCTACTCAGGATTCTTGTATGATTCGTGCGGATTATACTGTCCATAATAATAAATGGTCTAAATTGTGGGCGAATGCGGGACAGTTTACCAATTTGAGTGCCAGTAATACAGGTATTAACTTCCCTTATATGCGTTATACGGATGTTTTGTTGATGAATGCCGAAGCTGTTAATGAGTTGGAAGGACCTACTGCCACTGCTCAGGAGTCACTTCGTCAAGTCCATGCACGGGCATTCGATGACCAAAGTGTTGTTTCTGCCTATATTGCTCAGGTGGCTTCTTCTAAAGAAACTTTTTTGAAAGCCGTGCTTGATGAACGTAAATGGGAGTTTGCGGGTGAGAATATGCGCTGGAGAGATCTTGTCCGTAATAATCTTTATGGACAGGAAATTGTTTATAGTTTTTTGCGCTATCTTTCTGTAGGAATGTCTAATGCCGGTTCTTCTACTGGCTTCGAAGATGATATAGCTGAACATGATGGTAGTGCTTATTTGGATGATCTTCCCGAATCTATGTATTACCATGTTCTTCCACAAACGGTTGAATGGCGTGTGGATGTAAATCAAGTTTATGGCTATCCTTATCCCAATAAGATATTGGATATGCTCTATATTTATAATCCTTACAAATCAGCTAATCAACCAGCGACAGCTTTGGTAGCTGTTGATGGAGCAACTTGGAAGATGGCGGAATTTTATCAGTGGAGTAATGATTCGGAGCCTACTAACCAATGTAAATATTCATTCTATGGATATATTCGTCATACAGAACAAGGAATGATTGTGTTGGTCAAAGATGGAACAGAATCACCACTGGATGGTAATTCTGTTCCTGAGGTGAATGATTTACCTCCTGTACGTTATATTTTACCTTATCCTAATGCGGCTATCCAACGCTCAGCAGGTGTATACAAGAACTATTATGGCTATAAATAATTTATAAAAGGACAGAATGATGAAAAAAATATTTTTATATGCATTAATGTTATTTTCAGGTTTCTCATGTATTTCGTGTTCTGATGATGAGAAAGGAATGGCAAATATAGATAGAGAATGGATGACTATGTTCATTTGTGATAATAATAGAGGAAAAGGGGATGACTATGCTTATAATTGTAAAGCAGAGGGACCGAATGGCAATGATATTCATCTTTATTGGTATGGAGTGAATAACTGTGCGGGCTACCAGATTCGTCAGGCACTACAGCCAAATGTTTCGGGTGGTGCAGATGCTTGGGGTACATCTGCCGAAAACGGTCTTTTGTTACTAGATACCATTGTAGGACCGGAGGTCCTTGATTTAGTTATTAAAGATCAACAGTATTCCACTGATTATCGTTTTGCTATTCGCGTGTTATCAACAAAAGATGATAATGTGACTGATTTTTCACATGCATCCAAATGGTATGGACATGGTGATGGCAGACAGTGGGCAGAATGGATGGGCATTACCACTTCTGATCGATATGCAACTCCATTCTGTGTCTATGTAGATGCTTCTAAGACTACACAGACTACTATGCGTGTGATGTTGAATCGTGCTTTCAAAACTGTAACAGAAGGGGTATCAGACGATGATAAGGCTATTTATCGTGAAAAATTTCAGCTTGATGCTAACGATAATTTTGTTTATCAGTGGTTGGAAGTAGATCCGTCTCCTAATAATCCTGAATCAACAGTGAATGAAAAATGGAGAAAATATAAATTAACCGATGAGGATTTTGAAAAGGGATATGTAGATATTGACGGACTTCAGAAAAACTCTGTTTATGTGATTAATGTTCGCAACGAGAATGTGAAGGTAAAATGGGATGCATATTACAATACTTGTTCTGCCCGCTCAGACGGAGAACCGGGAGAGCCTATTTTAGTAACTCATGACTTAAGTGCTCCAAGTCGTGACCGGTTTGATTCAGATGAAGCTTATCAAAATGCTTTGATACAGCACGAGGCTGCTCTGAAATACAATGCAATGCGTATTGATTTCCTTTTAACAGACTTCATTTCCGATGTAAATTTAGCCGAAGGACAGACTTATTATTTGGAAGGTGGAAAGACTTATTGTATGTTTGATAATTTAACTACCTGCAAAGGTTTTGTTCTTCGTACTCGTCCTGAGGATGTAGCAGCAGGTAAACGTGCTAAAGTATTGTTAGGTGGTATGCATATGACAGGTACTAATGTTAATTCTATGAATTTGATGTTCGGGCGCCAGCCACAAGCTGGAGAAGGAGGAGAAATTTATATGAAGATGCTCGAATTTTATGATATTGATTTCGATTGTCCAATGGCTCTTACTTATGGTGATAATGTTGCCGGTTTGGGTTCGGCTACAGGTAATTATTTCATTAATATGTTTTCTAATGGTATGGCTGTACATTTGGAAAGTTTTGTGGTGAAAAATTGTACTTTCAAGCGTCTGGTACGTGGGTTCATTCGTGAGCAGGGGCCTAATTACAAAATTTGGGATCATGTCTTGATAGAGGATAACCAGTTCTTTGACTGTGGCTATTATAGTAATGGTGCCGGAGGTTATCCATGGATTGCCGGTTCCGGGAATAATGCGAATTCTAATTTATATAAGGACTTTGTGGTTCGTGGAAACACTTTCTATGATTGTCCGTTCCCTTCATTTTTCAGTGAAACCAAGCAGAGTGCATGGAAGGGAGGGGCATGGAATATAACGTTTGAAAACAATACTTTGGTTAACTGGAACACTCGTGCGGCAGGAAATATTTTCAATATGCGTAATATTCCAGATGGAAGTACTTATACGGTGAAAAATAACCTGATTGTTTTGACCAAGCAGGACGGTGATGTCCGAAAGATGACTATGGCAGGAGCTGATATCCGTAAGACAATGACTATGGCAGACGGTACAGCCGGACATGTGACATTGAATTTTGACAATAATTATTCTACAAATACTTTTTTATCCAACGGACAAATTTTTAGCAATAATCCATGGACTGCGACTAAAAATAATTTTGGCACCTTGGTCAACAATGGTTCTGCTACTTTAAATGGAACATTGGAAGTTTTTGTTGATGATATTTCTCCATTAGAACTGATGGTAAGTCCAAATCCACCACATAAGGCTACTGCTGATAACGATCAATATATGCATCGTGCAGATGCACTTGATGGTACGGCTGGAGAGCATGGTGTAAACTTGTATTACAATCAGACAGGTAAAGTTATGGAGTCAAAAATTTATCAGTTGAACATTGGTGCGGCTAAATGGCGTAATGGTTCTGCTAGATAGTAGAATGGGGTTTGATAAGTTTTATAGTTATTATAATGTGAATGTCTTCTGAGAATCTTTGGATTTTGAAAGACAGATATTTGATAGAAAAGCCGATCTGTGATAGATAGGCTTTTTTATGTATAGGTAAAGGGGCAGAGTATCAAAAATTGTATAGGTTTGATGATGTCTGTGCAAAATCTGCCTGAAAAAGACCAAATATTCTCTGTATTCAGATTGGAAAACGCATAATTTTGTTTGCTGGTTTTTATCAAAACATATAGGAATAATGAAAAATACATTCAAAAAAGTGTTTATTGGCTTTATGGCTTTTGCCATGGCAACCGGCTCCTTTGCGCAGCAAAGAGCTCATAAAAAGGATAATGAGTCGTATCCTAAGGAATGGAAACAAATAGCACGTATGGAGCAGGATTCTTTCTTTCTGACAGATGAAGCTCGGCGGATTGCTGAAAATGTATTGGCTTTTCAACGCTGTACGGGCGGTTGGCCGAAGAATATAGATATGGCCCGCCGCATGAATGATAAAGAGCTGGCTAAAGTGATAAAGGATAAATCACGTCGTGATGATTCTACGATAGATAATAATGCCACAACTGCCCAGATGATTTTTTTAGCCCGTCTTTATAGGCAGACTAAGGATATACGTTATCGGGATGCTTTCCTCCAGGGAGTGGAATATTTGCTGAGTGGTCAATACGAAAACGGAGGATGGCCGCAATTCTGGCCCGGTCCGCGTGGTTATCAGGTACATATTACTTTTAATGACGATGCCATTGTCAATACATTGAATATGATACGTGATATGATGAATCACAAAGCGCCTTATGAGGATGATTTGATAGACAAGGCTTTGTGTGTACGTTTGGGAAAAGCCTTTAATAAAGGAATAGAGTGTATACTGGCTACACAAATTATAAAGGATGGAGAGCCTTCAGTGTGGTGTCAGCAGAATGATAGGGAAACATTGAAGCCTGCACCGGCACGTGCGTATGAGTTGCCGTCTTATTGTTCGGCGGAGAGTGCC
>ERZ780077.518-NODE-518-length-12236-cov-4.17445_pt1 | contig 12236 bp, 9 predicted proteins | sample MGYA00511576_ERZ780077 | MGnify/ENA primary metagenome ERZ780077 (study PRJEB29588, sample SAMEA2149030) | human gut metagenome | biome: human gut; feature: human-associated habitat; material: faeces | place: Denmark | collected 2008/2010 ...
GGCAGTCGGCGTCCGCCGCCGATTTTAGCTTGTTTTGCAAGTCCTCCTTGTTGGTTGCGGCATAGAAATGCAGTGTATACATGATATTATCATAGCCTGTGACAGGGCCCTTGACTGCCTCATCCACATCCTGGCTCCAGTTAGGTGTGCCTATCAGTATGACTGCATCCTTGTCGTAGCTTCTGATTGACGGAATGACCTCGCTGGCGTAAAACTTCACATCTCCCCAGGTCGCACCGTTGCACGGCTCATTACAAACCTCGTAAATCACGTTGTTGTATGAGGCATACTGCTGTGCCATTTTGGCAAAAAATGTCTTTGCCACATCACTGTAGCGGTTTGGATTGCCCTCGTTTAGCACATGCCAGTCGATGATGACATACATGTCGTTGTCGAACGCGTACTGCACGCCTTTTTGCACAAGTGTCTCAAGCTGCTGCCTGTCACCATCTGTGCAGTAGCCGCCGCTTTCGTAGGTGTACATGGCAAGCCTTACCACATTTGCACCCCAGCTTTTCAGCGTGGCAAAGCAATCATTGGTCACATACTGTGGATACCACGCAAGACCGTGTGTGCTGACTCCGCGAAGCTGCACCTCATTGTTATTTTGATCAACGAGCTTGCTTCCCTCCACATGCAGCTTACCGTTTACTGACGGACAGGCAAGAACTGAGCTCTCCTGTCCGTTTTCTGTGGTGAGCTGCTCTGTGTCAGCCACATTCTGATTTTCTGTACTGCTTTGCGTACTGTCCTCAGTATTATTTTCTGCAGAATTCACCGACTCAGTGGCTTTCTCATCTGTCTGTGATCCTGTCTCTTTGTTGCCCTTGTTACCACATCCTGTAAAAATCCCAAGCACCAGCACTGCAACCAATACCAATGCTATATATTTCTTCATATTGTTATACTGTCTGACTGATTACTGAATTGATGTAACCTTGTAGTCCTCAGCCTCTACAGTCTCCTTTAATTTCTCATCGGAAATGTCAGAGCTTAATGTCACTACTGCAGTTCCGCTCTCATGGCTTACTGCTGCCTCACTAACTGCATCAAGCGCCTCGAGTGCCTTCTTTACTCTTGCCTCGCAGTGGCCGCACATCATTCCTTCGATATTCATTGTCTTTGTCATTGATTTTTCCTCACTTTCATTTGGTTTATTTGTTTTGTTTTTTCTATCTGGTGTTGCTTTTCTGTCATGCTTAGGATCATACACCCTGCACAGATTCAGCCGCAGGGCATTGGTAACAACGCAGAAGCTCGACAGGCTCATCGCCGCCGCTCCAAACATCGGATTGAGCTTCCATCCTAATAAAGGATACCACAAACCGGCCGCAAGTGGAATACCTATTACATTATAGAAAAATGCCCAGAACAGATTTTCGTGTATATTTGTCAATGTAGCACGGCTTAACCGCACTGCTGCCGGTACATCTATCAGGCGGCTCTTCATCAGGACAACATCCGCTGCATCTATTGCCACATCACTTCCCGCGCCGATTGCAATTCCCATATCCGCACGTGTGAGCGCCGGTGCATCATTGATTCCGTCACCAACCATGGCTACCCTGCCCTGTTTTTTTAGCTTCCTTATGACAGCCTCCTTACCATCCGGAAGCACACCTGCGATGACTTCGTCCACTCCCGCCTGCTTTCCGATGGCATTGGCAGTCTGCTCGTTGTCACCGGTGAGCATAACAACTCTGATACCCATATTTTTAAGCTGTCTGACAGCTTCCGGACTGTCCTCCTTTATTGTATCTGCAACGGCTATGATACCGCAAAGCCTGTCATCTGCGGCAAAGAACAGAGGAGTTTTTCCTTCCTTTGAAAATTCGACAGCTTTCGCGCGCATATCATCTGACACTTTTACAAATTTGCTGACAAAAGCAAGATTTCCTGCTTTTATCATTTTGCCTGCAAGTATTGCAGTCAGACCATTTCCTACAACAGCGCTAAAATCCGTCACCTCTGCAACAGCGATTTCATCCGTTTTAGCGCGCTCCATAATGGCTTTTGCAAGCGGATGCTCGCTCTTGGCCTCGACTGATGCAGCTATTGCAAGAAGCTTCCTTGACCACAGTGCTTTATCTGTTGATGAGTACGGTTTTAAATCGTCTGCCTTACGCTGACACTCACCGTCATGCTTGCCGGTTTTCTCAAAAAATGTCTCATCCGGCACGATATCCGTCACCTTCGGCTCACCGCTTGTTATGGTGCCTGTCTTATCAAGAGCCACAATCTGTGTGCGGCCTGTTGCCTCAAGGCTTGCCGCTGTCTTGAAGAGTATACCGCTCTTTGCGCCCTTTCCATTTCCTACCATTATCGCAACAGGAGTTGCCAGACCAAGTGCACACGGACAGCTTATCACGAGCACCGAAATGCCTCTGGCAAGCGAAAAGCCCACGGTCTCACCGGCTATAAGCCATGCTATTATTGTAATGATTGCAATTGTGATAACCGCCGGCACAAATACTCCCGATACCCTGTCAGCGATTTTTGCAATAGGTGCCTTTGTCGCTGCGGCATCAGAAACCATCTGTATAATCTGTGAGAGTGTGGTGTCTTCGCCTACTCTGGTTGCGCGGCATTTTATAAAGCCTGACTGGTTCACTGTGGCAGCGCTTACTGCATCTTTCGGCTGCTTATCCACAGGGATGCTCTCTCCTGTGAGTGCCGATTCGTTGACAGCGGTTGTTCCATCTATTATTTCACCGTCCACAGGGATATTTTCCCCCGGTCTGACCACGAAAATATCGCCCTTTTTCACTGCATCCACAGAAATTTCCTGCTCAACGCCATCCCTTACAACGGTTGCTGTCTTTGGGGCAAGCTGCATCAGGCTCTTTAAAGCGTCTGTTGTTTTGCCCTTTGAGTGCGCTTCAAGCATTTTTCCGACAGTAATCAGTGCCAAAATCATGGCTGCGGATTCAAAATAAAACTCATGCATATATGACATGACCGCATCCATATCGCCATTCACCTGCGCAGCTGTCATGGCAAAAAGTGCATACACGCTGTATCCAAACGATGCCGCAGATCCAAGCGCAACAAGCGTATCCATGTTGGGAGCGCCGTGAATCAAGCCCTTAAAGCCACTGATAAAAAACTTCTGGTTTATGACCATTACCGCCACTGTAAGCAGAAGCTGCAAAAGCCCCATAGCCACATGGTTTCCATTGAAAAACTCAGGCAACGGCCAGCCCCACATCATATGTCCCATGGAAAAATACATGAGAACAACTAAGAATATGAGCGATGCTATAAGCCTGTTGCGCAGCTTCGGTGTCTCCCTGTCTACAAGCGCATCCTGCGCTGCCTTTAGCTGCTCTAAGCTGTTATTCGCTTTGTCATTTTCTGATTCTGTTGCTGTGCCTTTGGGACTCGCTCCATAGCCCGCCTGCTCTACCGCCTCCACTATCTGCGCATCTGTCGCGCTTCCCTCGACTCCCATCGAGTTGGTCAAAAGGCTGACAGAGCAGCTCGTCACACCATCAACCTTAGAGACCGCCTTTTCCACTCTGGCAGAGCATGCCGCACAGCTCATTCCTGTAACTGTATATTGCTTCATACTGTCTGTATTTCCTTCTTTCTACTATTCGAATCTAACTATTCAGAAGCCTTTTCTAAAATCTCTCAATTCCTGTCACCTTGAAATCCAGTCTTTCGATGGCAAATGTGATTTCCTCATCGCTTAGCTCTCTGGTTGCCTCAACATGTGCCACGCCATGCTTTAAATCCACATCTGCTGATACTCCGCTCATCTTCTGAAGTGAGCGTGTGACTGAGTTCTTGCAGTTCATGCAGTGCATTCCGTCTATGTGCACATCTGCTCTCGTGACAATCTCGCCTGTAAGCTGTACTGTGGCTTCCTCGTCCTCCTTCATGGCTCCACCGCCACAGCAGGCGCCTTCGCCCTTTGAATGCTTTATAGTCTCCTTTAAGCCCACAATCACCAGTGCGGCAATTATTGCTATTATTAATATTGTGATTATTGTACTCATTTTTATACCCGCCTTCTTATAATACTACTTCATAAGCTTCTGCAGTGTGTTCAAAAGCTCATCTATTGTCTCATCCTTGCCGGCTCTTATGTCATCTGCCACACACGTCTTTATATGATTGGCCAAAAGGACTTTATTGAAGCTGTTGAGCGCAGCATTTGCGGCCGCCACCTGTGTGATGATGTCAGGGCAGTAGCAATCCTCATCCAGCATACGCTTGATTCCACGGATCTGCCCCTCTATACGGCTAAGTCTGTTGATGAGATCCTTATATTCCTGCTCTGACCGCTCTTTTTCGCGGTTGCAGCAACAGCATTTGGTTTCTTTTTCTGTCATGGGTACCTCCATTTGTTCTTTGTTCCGCATTATGCATTTATTTTACATGTCTAACCATACCCCTTATGGGTATCTGTCTTCAAGAGCATTATATACCCCAGTGGGGTATATTGCAAGGGCAGATTTCCTTATTGAGAAATTTTCATGTTATCTTCTGCGCCTCCCTCATGCTCTACAATAACCTGGTCTGTGATATTCTCCTTATTTTCTCCATCAAGAATATAATACTCCCCACTATACGGCACTTTATAACTCACCTTAACGTCTCTGCTTATAGCTCCCAGTTTTTCAGCTTCTTTTGCCTCCGCCGGCAAAATATATACATCCTCATAACCGGTATATGAGTATATGTTTACCGTTTCATCTTTTTCCAAATAAACAGTCGGACCGCTATATTTTCTATACACCAGATCACGTGCCGAATCATTATTAACATCAATTAATGCCTGAATATGTTCAATCATATCGGCTGCAAATGACCTCACCGGCGTGATACATATACACAAGACAACTACAGTCACAACCGCTATCGCAGCAAAATATGCAGGATATCGTTTTGAGCTGTCAGTGGTATGTAATTCCTCGATACATTCTTTTCTTACCTGCTCAATATCAGGCATTTCATGCTGCGCTGCCTGTCTAAAAATATCATTTTTTTTCATTCTGCATCAATCCTCCTTATCCAGATTTTGCCTAAGCTCCCTTATGGTACGATATAATCTGTTTTTTATGGTTGATTCCTTTACAGAAAAAAGGAGTGCTATTTCTGAAATATTTTTATCCATATAATAATATAGATAAAATATTTTTTTAGTAAGTTCATCCTTCGCAGAAAGATATGTAAACACACTTTGTACTGTTTCTTTTGATATTGCTATATCGTCAAACGAAGTCTGTTGTACAGCTATATCATTTTCATCTGCCGACAAAATATTATAATAGTTCATTTCCTCAATGCCACGCAGCTTTTCTTTTAATTTATAATGACGAAAAATTTTTCTCTTTGCTATTTGCATTACAAGTGCATCCGGCTGCTTAAAATATGATATTCCATGTTTTTTTATTATTTTAACAACCTCTGTATAGGTTTCCTGAAATATATCTGCTACATCTTCAGTTTTTCCACATTTTACAATGATGTACGCTAAAACCTTCTGATTGGTTGAGGCATATAGCTCATTAAAAAAGTCATCCTGTGCCTGATTAATCAATCTGCATCCCTCCCTTCACTATATATGTGTCCCACACCATAGAAAAAGTTTCATGTTATACCATACTTTTATAATAAAAGCATGCAAGCTGTGTCCTGTCCCTCAGCTGCAGCTTTTCAAGTATGACACTGATATAGTTTCGTACGGTTCCCTCACTCAGATACAGCTCATCCGCTATTTCCTTGTTGTTTAGTCCTTCTGCAACCAGCTCTATGATTGAAAGCTCTTTGCCGCTTATATCATAGCTCTTCATTTCGTCAATGAACCGGGCCTGACCGGTGTCTGATGAAGCTTTACAGTTAGCTCCGAACAGGTGTGGTATCCTGTCCATTATCTGTGTTCCAAACACTGTCTGTCCGTTGTTTACAGCTCTAAGTGCCGGGGCAATACTCTCAAAGGCCTGTTTTAGTATATAGCCCTTCGCCCCCAGCGAGATTGCTTTTACTATGTATTCATCATCCGAAAATGTGGTCAGAAGAAGTATTTTGGAATCCGGATATTTTCCGAGTATTTTTTCTGCTGCTTCAAGACCTGTCATGCCCTGCATCCTTATATCCATGAGCATCACATTGGGCATATGCTCCTCGTACAGCTTTACCGCCTGCTGCCCGCTGTCTCCAACCGCAGACACCTCTATGTCATCCTGTGCGCTCAGTATTGTATTCAGCGAAAGTGATACGAGATTATCATCATCTATTATTACTATTTTCATGTCCTGTTCCTTTCTTCTTCATGAGCGTCACAAATATCATGAAACCATCGTCTGCCTTTATACGCATGGTTCCTCCTATCGCTGCAACACGTTCCTTTATATTTTTTATGCCTATTCCATCTCCTGTTTCTCCCGAAAGTCTTCTTTCGTCAGCCGATGTGCCGTTGTCCATTATCTCAAGCTGGTAAAAGGCGGGATGCTCTCTGACTATTATCCTGATTTCATCGCCGTTACTGTGCTTAACTGCGTTGTTTACCGCTTCCTTTGCAATTGCGATAAAAGCATACTTGACATCTCTGGGCACATCATCCTCACAGTCGTATTCGAGTGAAAATGCAAATGCACTGTCTGTAGGCTTAAGCTTCGCAAGCGCCTGACGCAAATCGACCGATTCATCGTACAAATCATGAACACTTTTTCTCATGCTGTCCATTGCCGTATCGAGTGTACTCTTTAGGTCTGCGATAGGCGCTTTAAGCTTTTCATCAGTATTTATCACACCGATTGCTCCCACCTGCAAAATAGAGCGCGTAATCATGTGACCCACGTTGTCGTGTATCTCCCTTGCGATACGGTTTCTCTCCTTTAGCGTGGCATTGTATATCTGCGCATTCTGCTTCTCGATAAGCTGGTGATTCATCTGCTCCATAAGCATGTCGTGCTCCATGGACGCATCTCTCATGCTGTGCATCTTCATCTGATACCCCAAAAGCAGCTCTGTGAAATACGAAAGCATTACCGCAAAAGCCATGAGAAGTACAACCTCCAGGATATAAAAAATCCCGGGTGCTATATGTTTTATCTTTAAAATACAGTCCACCGATACAACTATCCCCACTAAGGCTGCAGCCATCCTCGATGCCGTGTATTTTCTCTTTCTGAATACCATCGCTGCATACGGCAGCATAAAAAATGATGGTGCAAAAAATACTCCGGACAGAATATAAACCGCCAGAATCAAATCAAAAGCCCGGTCTGCCGTTTTGCTCTCCTTAGCAGGACTCATCTGCGGCACACCCTGCATGTCTATAAATGTGCACACAATTATTCCTGTAAGTATGCACGCTATCATGACGTAATCGACCTGAAGGGATACCACCATAAGCATCACGCATGATAGAACTATTAAAAACTGACTACATATCTTATACATTAAAAGCCTCCATTTCCGTAAAATAAGCTTACAACAAATTCCATCAAACGTCACTATGACAAATGTCATTTTTTACACAACAATGCCTCATCCAAACATAAATACGAATGTGACATTTGACACTTACTTTCCGGCACGCCATATAGTAATCTGTTATTGAGCCGGATATCAGGCTTGCAAACGAAAATACAACATTATGGAGGCAATTCAATGGATACAACCAAAAATGCGATAGAAGTAACAAACCTTGTAAAACGCTACAAGGAGCTTGTGGCACTCGACCATTTCAATCTGACCGTTAAAACCGGCGAGATTTTCGGATTGCTCGGACCAAACGGCTCCGGAAAGACCACCACTATAAACTGCATACTTTCCCTGCTCACATACGATAAGGGAGATATAAAGGTATTCGGGCAGGAAATGTACTCAAACAGCTACGATATCAAACGCGAAATCGGCGTAGTCATGCAGAATGTGGCCGTGTACGACGAGCTGACTGTATATGAAAATATCGACTATTTCTGCGGTCTTTACGTAAGTGACAAAAAGCTCCGCGAAAAATATGTAAAGGAAGCAATGGATTTCGTGGACATAGCGGATTACAGCAAATTTCTGCCAAAGAAGCTCTCAGGCGGACTTTTGAAACGACTCAACATCGCGTGTGGCATAGCACACAAACCAAAGCTCATCTTCTTCGATGAACCGACCGTGGCTGTCGACCCTCAAAGCAGAAACAAGATTCTGGAGGGCATCAAAAAACTAAACCGTGATGGTGCGACAATCATCTACACCTCACACTACATGGAGGAGGTTGAACAGCTCTGCGACCGCATACTCATCATGGACAAGGGCAAGGCTCTCGCACTCGGCACAAAGGACGAGCTAAAGCGCATGATCAAAAATACAGAGACCATAAACGTAGAAATCGCAGACCTGTCAGAAGCACAGCTTGACGCATTAAAGCAGCTGCACAATGCATATCAGGTCAGCTTTGAAAACGGACAGCTTCGGATTTATTTCAGTGGCGGACGCCACAATATAATCCATGTGCTTGATTATCTAGAGCAGAATAATCTGTCCTTCGGTCAGGTGTACACGCAGCTTCCGACTCTTAACGACGTATTCTTAGAGATTACCGGAAAGGAGCTTAGGGATTGATGAATGGACTAAAATTATTTTTTCACAACTCAAAATACACCATGCTAAGCATGTTCCGCCTGAAAGTCACGCTGTTCTGGACACTTGCATTTCCACTGCTGCTCGCCACCTTTATGTATATGGCATTCGGAAATCTGTTTGAAAAGGATGAAATGTTTAAGACAATAAATGTAGCAGTGGTTGAATCTGAAAATGATGATACTCTGATGAGCGTGCTTGAGTCTCTCGATGTAAACCATACTGATTCAGCCAGTAAATCCGACGACAAGGCCGATAGCACAAATTCATTTTCAGACCTCATAAACATGAAGCTAATGGATAGCTCAGCAGCCAAAAAAGCACTAAATAACAAAAAAGTGACAGGCATTATTTACACAGAGGATGCTTCTTTAGTCGTGGAGGAAAACTCATACAATGCCACAATCCTTGAATCCATCCTGACACAGTACAAACAGCAAAAGGACGTATTTACAAACATAGCAAAGACTAATCCGGCTGCGCTTGAGACTGCAATTGCCGGGCTTTCTGAAACCGCATCAGAGTATAAAGAGATTTCACTTTCATCGGGAAATCAGGATGAATACACCAATTACTTTTACGCTGTTTTTGCGATGAGCTGCCTGTTCGCCTCATTTTCAGCTGTGACAGCCACAAATCGTCTGCTTGCAAACACAAGTCCTCTCGGCATGCGAAAAAGCCTTGCAGCTCTAAGCAAAAACATACTGATTTTTTCAGAGTATATCTCACTCTTAATCATCCATTTTGTTGTCGAGCTAGTTGCATTAGTCTACCTGACACTACTCGGTGTGGACTTCGGAAACAAATATCCGGCAATCATCCTGACACTGTTTTTCGGCTGCATGATAGGTCTTTCAATCGGCGTGATAATAGGTGCCATTCCTAAGCTTACAGAGGGCAGCAAAATCGGTATCTCTGTCGGAATCGGCATGGTGCTTTCCGTGCTTGCGGATTTATGCGCCAACGGGATAAAAGATATGATTGAGCACAAGCTTCCGATTGCCAACCGCCTCAACCCTGCCTGTCTCATATCCGACTGCTTTTACTCGCTCAACGTATATGACAGCTACGACAGATTTTTCAGAAATATATCAATAATGGCAGTTGAATCAGTGATTCTTTTAATCATTGCCTTTGCACTGCTTCGGAGGAAAAAATATGCAAGTATTTAAATCATATTTCAAAATACTCAACAGACATATGGGCCAGATGATTATGTACCTGTCCATATTCATAGGTATCATGGTCGTTCTCACTGCGACACGCACAAACAAAGCTGAAGGTGATTATGAGGCCATCAAGCCCAAATTTGCGGTATTTGACTACGACAATTCATCTGAAAGCAAAGCCCTGACAGAGTATCTTAAAAAGACATGCATCAAAAAAAATATTAAAAATGACAAAAAGGAAACTATGCAGGATGAGCTTTTTGCCAGAAACGTAAACTGTGTTCTCATCATAAAAGAAGGCTTTAGTCTCGATGTCGTGACCATACCCGGCACACAGGCAGCGACCACCTTTGAGTCTGCCATAAACAGCTTTACAAAAACATACAATACCTACATCGCTTCCGGCTACTCTGAAGCTGATGCTCTAGCCGCAGTAAACACATCGCTAAGCCAAAAGGCTTCGGTCTCATTGCTCAGCGGCAAAAGTGTCACCTCGCACTCAGGGATATACTACTGCTTCAGTTATCTGGGATGGGTGCTCCTTGTCATGATGATTGCAGGTATAGCTCCTGTCCTTCAGGTTTTCTCCAAAAAAGAAATCAAGGAGAGAATATCCTGCTCATCCTATAAATTTGCAAACTACAACCGCGAGCTGCTTTTGGGTGTAATTTTAACCGGACTTGTGGTATGCGCTGTAATTTTTGTCTCAACTACAATCATGTTTAAAGGCAGCACATTCTCGTTTTCAGGTTTCCTGTTCACACTCAACATGCTCTGCTACATGCTCGTTTCACTTGCATTTGCCTTTTTCATAAGTAAAATCACCTCAAACAGTGAGATACTGAACATGTTTGCGAACACAGTGTCACTCGGCATGGCATTCCTGTGCGGTATATTTGTGCCGGAGGAATTTCTAAATGATGGCATCATAAAAGCCGCCCACTTCCTGCCTGCCTACTGGTACAACCAGGCTGTAAAAAATATTGACTTTCATCCGGTCAAGGAGCTTGGCTTCATTTTCATGTGCATGGGAATACAGCTGCTGTTTGCCGCCGCAATAATTGTCGTTGCCCTTCGCATCACAAAAGCGCCTGACGGCATCAAAAAACATGCAGTAGCTGCAGCTGCTCATAAATAGCTCTGCCTCATATATGAATATATACAACGAAAAAGCCGGTACATCATGCTTCCATGAATATACCGGCTTTAAATACTTAGCAGTCCGTACGGGAATCGAACCCGTGTTTCCGCCGTGAGAGGGCGGCGTCTTAACCGCTTGACCAACGAACCGTGTATTATAATATCATGGTCAAACGAATAATGCAAGTACTTTTTTAAATTTTTTTTAAATTTTTTCCGATCTCTTTACCTTGAACATTATCCCTTTAATGTTCTTGTTTTATTAATTCATTTTCACTTATGTAAAAGCTTAATGATAATTACTATTACTCTTTCCGACCTGCTTATCATAAAAGCTTTAATACATCTATCTTGTTTATTGATACCTCAATTTATTGTTACTCCAAATATTTCTCCTTCCATTTATTTAATTTTAACTATTCATACTTAACCTCTAGATAACATTATACAATCTTTCGGTCACACAACGGTCACACGGGAACAACTTTGTGAAAACTGCACATTGAGCAATTAGTTTTCAATCTGATTTTTAGACATTTTTTGCTTGTTTTAGTCATTTTTCACCTTTTTTTTAAATCGATACTCATTCTCCCTCTTTCATTTAGCAGCCTAACAACTGTATTTTCACATCATCTTCTAACTTATCTTCAAAAACTTCCTCATACTCTCTAATTTGTCTCATCGTTTCACCATAATAAGTTACTTCGTTATAAAATCTTTTGAACACAAATGGATTTTCTGTCTCTTGTTCTAATTTGTAAAACTATTGCAATGATATACATTGTCATCATTTTCTTTCGTCAATCTCCCCTCTCATTAAATTAGGTAAATACATAATTTTAACCTCCTCCCCTTTTACAATCTGATTATCTACCATTCCATACGCATCTATCTGATTGACCTTCTCATTTTCTTTTCCTACTTTTTCATTAATAGTTCCATTTGTTACCTTGACGTTATAATATTTGTCCAATATCTCCCTGTCATTGCTGTCTGTAATATTGCATATGCTTACATCAAACGGCAGCTCTTTCAGACATACGGATACGGTCACATTTTTCGCTGTAATAGTCAATTATATCCATTCTTGTCTTATATATCCACCGCCCTCTTAAATGTATTCGTGACACTCACGCTGTAATACTTAGGTTCTTCCAGATCTGCATTATCTATCCACTCATCATCCTTGGTGTTTCCATAACCTGCGCGCAGCATGTTCTCTATATTTGCCTCACTATGGCTGCCTGCTTACAGCGACTTTCTTCAAAATAAAAACAACGGCTGCAGCATCCACTTTCCGTGAATGATGCAGCCGATCTGTCGTTACATCGTGTAACT
>ERZ780077.536-NODE-536-length-11995-cov-3.95209_pt1 | contig 11995 bp, 10 predicted proteins | sample MGYA00511576_ERZ780077 | MGnify/ENA primary metagenome ERZ780077 (study PRJEB29588, sample SAMEA2149030) | human gut metagenome | biome: human gut; feature: human-associated habitat; material: faeces | place: Denmark | collected 2008/2010 ...
CAAGCTCAGTTAGTTGAATCCCTCAAGAAGTATAAAAGAGGTGTATTTGAGGCTGTTTTCTCTCAAAAGCTTCGCCTTGTCCCAACGGAATTGCAAAAACCTTGGAAGCAATACAAGCTAACCGACTTTGCTACAAGAGTTACCCGAAAAAATGGCAATCAAACGGATATTCCTCTAACCATTTCAGCCCAATATGGACTTATAGACCAAAGGGACTTTTTTTCAAAAATGGTAGCAAGTACAGATATGAGTGGTTACTATCTTTTGCAGAAAGGCGAATTTGCCTATAATCGCAGCACATCCAATGAATATCCCTTCGGCTCAATTAAGAGGCTCGAATTATACCCGATGGGCGCAGTATCTACGCTTTATCTCTGCTTTGCTATCAAAGAAGAGGTGGTTAATAGTGATCTTGCAAAGTGGTATTTTGAGTCATCGCAATGGTATAAAGGCATAAACAATATTTGCGCAGAAGGAGCAAGAAATCACGGCTTGCTAAATGTCCCGACGGACGGATTTTTCAACACAGTTCATACTCTACCAAGCGATCCTAACGAACAACTTGCTGTTGTTGATTATCTCTCAAACATTCAAAAGAAATATGAAGCTGCCCAAAGGTGCTTACAAGCTATCGAGAATCTTCGTTCTGGACTACTGCAACAGCTCTTCATATAAAAAGTTGTTGCAACAAGCCGCTTCTAAGATCTATAAGGTCTTTTGTTGTATGCTTTGCTGCATCAATACGATCATCCAACGCCGACATGATAGAAGCAATACGAGCCTGCTCTTGCAGACATGGAACGATTATTTTTGTTTTTATAATTTCGCTCTTACTGATAGAAGAAACCTTTGTTCCTTGAATCATCGGGTAAAGCTGCTTCTTGAAGTAATCAGAGTTGAAGTAGTAACCAAGATACATTGGAGCGAAAGAATCTTGAGGACGGCATGGAATAGTGTGCAGTCCGGACAGAGCAGCAATATTCTCTGCTCCTATAATTTCGGTGGATTTTCCTACGGTGTAATCCTCTGCTGTATCAGCGAAAACCACATCGCCATTCCGCAAGTAGCTTAAAGCAGAAAACTTGGAAATATCCTGTTCGGCGTTTATAACAGGTACATTTTCACTATGAAGATCAAGAACTGCACCATATTTAATCAGGACATCACCGTAGTGAATATTTCTAACTCCATTGCCACCAACAGACAGATTGTCTCTGGAAAAAGTGTTGTTTTGCAAAATAGTCATCATATCGCCAAAGATGCAGAGCCGACTTTCACTTCCTGCTGATAGACGGTCAAAAAGTGAGTTGGATAATCCTCTTTTATACTTCTTGAGGGATTCAACTAACTGAGCTTGAGTAGCTATTCTTTCATCAAGGACACTGAACAGTTCTGATACTTTGTCCTGCTCAGAAACAGATGGAATCTGTACCTTTATCGTTTCTATCTGAGGGTATTTCAAATTCCATGTGTCCGATGTCATACCTTGGGAGTTCTTTCTGAACTCATTGATCAATGTCACACTTTTGAAGAGTGCTGCAAAATATCCATTGTTGATCTCTTGTTTTGGCATAAGAACGGTATATGCTGGACTGACAATACCGTCGCACGGAGAAATACCGTTTGCGCCTTGCCACATTCGCATGGAATTGTAGACCATATCACCCTTGCGGACGATCTTATAATTGCTTTTGTCTTCGCTGGAATTGTCCTTTCCTTCAATCTCAGAACGAGGCTTGACCCCATCGTTCATTGTAACAGATAGTAATTCCATGTCGGATGCGCCACGCTGACTTCGCTCTGCATAGATGTCACCAATGCGGCATTGTTTGTATGGCTCATCGAAGCCCGGAAACCGGAGTTTCGGACGCTTCTCAAGACCGTTACTTGAGGATACATTTGCCATAATTATTTGCCCTCCACATCAAAGGGGAAATCAAGTCCCAGCTCATCGAAAAACGGTTTCAGTTGTGCGTCGATGCCTTTGATTTCAGCCTGAATATTGCGGATTTCTGCTGCAACAGCATTGAGGTCGATTTCCTCTTCCGGCTCAAAGGTATCAACATAGCGAGGAATGTTCAGATTGAATCCGTTCTCTTCAATCTCCTGCATAGTGGCAACATGGGCGTACTTATCGACATCCACACGATGCTCGTAGGTTTCGACGATCTTATCAATGTCGCACTCGCGGAGGATATTCTGATTCTTTCCGGCTTCAAAGTCGTTGGACGCATCAATGAAGAGGATGTTATCAGAGTTGCCGTTGCGCTCCCTCTTGAGGACAAGAACACATACCGGAATGCCCGTGCCAAAGAAAAGGTTTGCAGGAAGACCGATAACAGCGTCCAGCACATTCAGCTTTTGGATCAGGTGCTTACGGATCACTTCTTCGGCTGCGCCCCGGAACAGAACGCCGTGAGGCAGCAGGACAACAGCTCGTCCGTCTTCGTCCATGTGGTAAACCATGTGCTGCACAAAAGCAAAGTCAGCCTTGCTCTTAGGCGCAAGTTTGCCGTATTCATTGAAACGCTCGTCCTCCATGAAGTGCATATCAGCAGACCAATTTGCAGAATACGGAGGATTTGCAACCTGAACACGGAACTTCATGTCTCCGAAGTAGTCATGCTCAAGCGTATCGCCATTGTAGATATTGAAGTTGCGATACGGGATGCCGCGAAGGATCATGTTCATTCGGGCAAGGTTATAAGTGGTCGAGGTCAATTCCTGACCGTAGTAGTTACGCACATTTGCATAGTTCTTGAGGCGAAGCAGCAGAGAGCCGGAACCGCAAGTCGGATCGGCTGCGTCCTTAACATCGGTTAAGCCAAGACAAGCAAGGCGGCACAGCAGCTCGGCAGGACCCGAAGGCGTATAGAACTCACCGGCTTTCTTACCGGCTGTGGCAGCGAACTGACCGATCAGGTACTCGTAGGCATTGCCTAACACATCAATCTTCGTGTCATCCACGCTGAAATTGATCTCGTCCAGCGAAGCAATGATTTTCGCCATGACAGCACTTCTATCTTTAACGGTATGCCCCAGCTTCGTAGAATCGAGCTGCATATCGGAGAACAATCCGTCAAAGTCTTCCTGCGAATCGTTGCCGATAGTGGATTCCATCAGAGCGTTGATTGCTTTCTGCAAGAACTCAATGTCGAAGGAACGGTTCTCAACCATCTTGACCATCTTGCGGAACAAATACTCCGGTTCGATGATGTAGCCGAGGTCACGCAGAGCTTCTTCTACGATGGCAGCCTTGTATTCTTCGTCATTCCAAGCATCCTCGTAGCTGATATTATCGTCTTTGAGAAGATTAACCATGTACTTCTCGGTCTTGTCGGAGAGGTAGTAATAGAAGATCATGCCCAAGATATAGTTCTTGAACTCGTATGCCTCCATATTACCTCTCAGGGCATTTGCCATCGCCCATAGTTTGTTGCAAAGCTCTTTCTGGTGAGCCTGAATAGAATTATCCATTGTTCTCTCTCCTTATTGGTATTTCTCAGTGTGCTGCCGGATAAATTCGACGATCCGGTTGACCAAAGACCTCTTCTTGAGCAGCGGCATGGGCTTCTCAATGCGGTCACGGATGTTTCCTGCATCCATTGTGCCGGAAAACTCATACTCAGAGATGATGTCCGTCAGCATGGAGGAATCAATATCCTCAGTCTTTGCGAAAGCAACGATCTCTTCTCGTTTCGCTTCATTTTCAAAGTCGTTGTATGCAGCGTCAATCTCATCTGCACTTTCAAGTCCAACAACGACACGATCCAAGAACGCTTGAAGAATTTCAACCTTGCGAAGCAACTGCGGGTTATCCGTCCTGCTCAATTCTTCCTTGATGTGCTTGATGTCGTAGTCTTTCTGCTTCTTGTCATCAAAGTGGATGTTGCGGATCAAGTTCATGATATAGGCAACATTGATGCGGTCACTCTCCATGATCTCAATGCAGAAGTCCACATCATTCAGGACAGATACGACTTCTCGATCAGTTTTTTGCCGGGAGTAAAGCATCAGATACTTGCTCTTGTAGTCCTGATACTCCTGCTCGGACATGATGAGTGCATCCTGATCAAAGCTGAACTCAATGAATGTCTGCAAAGATTGGAGGTATTTTGTCAGCTCACGGAAAGTGATGACAAACTTCTTCTGGTCATCCTCGCTCTGCATGGTATCGACGGACTCAGGATAGAGTGCCACTTCCTTGAGCTTCATAACCATTTCATTGAACTTCTCAACAAAATACTGATAGCCCGGAACGACAATGCCGGAGGTGTCCTGACTCTTGGAGAAGAGCGTCAGCGCATCATCTGTCCGTTTCTTGAGGTTGCGGTAGCAAATGATGATACCAAACGGTTTTGTTTCTTTCTCGACACGGTTCGTGCGAGAATAGGCTTGCAGCAGATCATGATACTTCAAATCCTTGTCCACATACAGCACAGAGAGCTGCTTGCTGTCAAAGCCGGTCAGGAACATATTTACGACAATGAGAATGTCCAGAGACTTCGTTTTCTTGCCTTTGACACGATCTGAAATATCCTTGTGATACGCGGAGAAGGTGTCGGTAGAGAAATTCGTGCCGTACATCTCGTTATAGTCCTTGATGATACGCTCCAAGGCATCTCGGCTATGCTCGTCCTTGCCCTCGGCATCTTCGTTCTGCCCATAGGAGAAGATACCGCTGATGTTCAGATCGTGTTTGATCTTCTTGAAGATGTCGTAATATTTGACAAGAGCTTCAATGGAGGAAACAGCAAAGATAGCCGTGTACTGACCATTTCTCGTTTTGGCTTTGTGGTTCTGGACGATGTGGTTTGCAATGAGGGACATTCTCTCATCCGACATATAGAGTTCGCCAACATCAATCGCGTCAGCCAATGTCGGATCGTCCCAGTCAAAATCGCCTTCCATCGTCTTTATGTACTCAATATGGAAACCGAGGACATTGTTATCGAAGATAGCATCCTTGATCAGATAGTTATGCAAACATTCCCCAAACAGCATTTCGGTGGTCTGTGTGATCTTGCCCTCCGTCTTTCCGTTCACTTCAAAACGGGGCGTACCGGTAAAGCCAAAGAACTGCGCTTTCTTGAAATGCCGAACAATATCCTTGTGCATATCTCCGAACTGGCTGCGGTGGCATTCATCAATGATGAAGACAACCTTTTCGTCACGGTATGCGTCCATTACCTTTTCGTATTGAGGACGCTTAACGGCATTTGCCATCTTCTGCATCGTCGTGACAATGAGCTGCCGGTTCTTATCCTTCATTTGCCGCACAAGAATGTCTGTGCGATCTGTGACATCCACAGAGCCAGCCTCAAACTTGTTAAACTCTTCGGTGGTCTGAGAGTCCAAGTCCTTACGGTCAACAAGGAAGATAACCTTCTTGATGTTCGGATTGGCTGCGAGGATTTGAGCTGTCTTAAAGGATGTCAGCGTCTTTCCTGCACCGGTGGTATGCCAGATATAGGCGTTGCGATTTGTGAGCGTAGCCTGCCTTATAAGGGCTTCTACGGCATACACCTGATAGGGGCGCATAACCATCAGAATCTTATCCGTATCGTTCAGGATGGTATAGCGTGTCAGCATCTTGATGATGTGATCCCTTGCCAGAAAAGAGATTGAGAAGTCCTTCAGGTTGGTAATACGGATGTTGTTGAAATCCGTCCAGAAGAAGGCGAGGCTATACATCAAGTCCCTGTCGGAGTTGGCAAAGTATTTGGTATCAACGCCGTTGGAGACAATGAAAAGCTGAATGAAGTGATATAGTCCGTTATAGGAGTGCTTCTTATAGCGCATGACCTGATTGACTGCTTCTCGAATGTCAATCCCCCTGCGCTTTAACTCGACCTGAATCAACGGCAAGCCATTCACAAGAATCGTTACATCATAGCGGTTGACATACTTGCCTACAACCGTTGTCTGATGTGTAACTTGGAAGATATTCTTGGTGTGATCCTGATCGAAGAAGGAAAGGTAAACCTTCGTCCCGTCCTCACGCTCAAGGACAAACTTGTCTCTCAGAATTTTTGCGCTCTGGAACACGGACTTTCCAAGCATGAGGTTAAAGATACGCTCCCACTCTTTATCGGTGATAGGCGTATCAAGTTTGGGCGCATTGAAGGCTTCAAACTGAACTTTGAAGTTCTCCACCAATGCGTCATAATCAGGAATATCGACTGTGCTGTATTCCTGCTTGTTTAGCTGCTCTATGAATTGTTGCTCAAGAGCCGCTTCGCTCTGGTATGCCATATCTTCATCTCCAATACTTGAGGATCATTTTTGGTTGCCAACCGATCCTCATTTTATTCTATCACGGCTACTGTCCGATATAACGGACTCATTTTCGTCTTATTTCCAATGTCACATCGCCATTATCCGCAATGGACATTTGCATCGTTTTCAAATACTTGTCCACAAACTGTTTCTGTTCCGAAGAACTCATTTCAATTCGAGTCGCTCTTAACGCCTCTGTGAACATCTCGTAGATATTCAGCCGCACCGCCTGATCTATGTAATGATACATCTCTTTGAACAGGGCGCCGATCTTAATATCCTCTGCATTGCCGGAGTAGAAGTCATCAATGTAGCAATAGAATATACCGGCATTGACAAGTGCGTTCTTCAAATCCGGTCCGCAGTTTTCGCGCTCTATCATGACAAGGAACCGAGCCTCCGGTAAAGAAGAAATCAGTCCCCAATAGTCGGAGTCGCTGGACACCAAAATAAAGGAATCCACATTGTTTTTGTAATGCTCCTGACAAGTTCGGGCAATCAGCATCACATCGACCAGAGACTTGTTCTGCTTTACCCGTTCGGTCATCATGTGTTCGACCGGGATGTGGGTAAAACTATCCAGAATACGCCAAGCAGATGCACTATGCACATCATCAAACAGGATGATGGATGCTATCTTCTGTGTGTACTGATAGTCAAGATTCTTGAGCGTAGCGCAGAGCTTGTACGGATCAGAGTTTTCACAATCTACCACTACGACAACCTTTTCGCTGCTACCAATAAACTCGTAGATGCTTCCTTTAATGTAACTTCCAGCATCAGAAACTTTACTGTACTCTGTAAAGTAGTCACCGTTCATTTGATAAAGCAGCGTCACGAATTTTTTATCGTTATAGAGCAGATTACCGACATCCTCCGGTTCCCAGTTTATATACATCTGGTAAGGATAAAAGAGCAAGTGAGCGTAATAAATATCTGCTGCTGCTTTTGTCCCTTCCTCTTTCAAGCCATCTGGCATGAGAAAGAGGTTTTTTACATACAGCCAATTCAGCCAAAGAGGAAATAGCTTCTTGCAATTATTGATCCGATCAGAAATCAGCTTGTTTATCTCAACGATATGCTGATTTAGCTTCATGCTGGACTTCTTTATAAAACTAATGCCATCCGCATTTAGTTGTTGAAGGCTATCCTGCGGTACATATTCCGGCATACTGCTGATTGAGAGATAACTAAACTTCATGCGCTCGTTGATATGCTTGAAGTTTCTTTCAATCGCTGTCCTTATGATACACAAATGACGGATTATCCGTGCCGTTTTGTCTGCATCAAGTTTTTCGTATATCTCTATTTTGGGTGCTTCATGCTCATTATCAAAAATTCGTTTCGGAACACCAATCAAATATGCAACCTTAGAAACAATTTCATAGGTGCTGTCTTTGTAGGTGACTCGATCATCTGTGGGAAACGCCTCCGCTTCAACGAGGGCATTTTTCTCAGTCACAGCATTCTCAAGGACATCCATATATGCTCCTTTCGCTGAGGTATTTTTCTCTACCTATAACAAAATAGCCGCACGAAAACTCGGACCTACTTCTTGCCCGTTCGCACAGCTTCACATATATCTCCAATGTCACAATTCAAATAGTCGCAAATGCGCAGCAGAACAGAGAGAGCTACATCCTCGTTCTTATTGAGCTTACTCATCGTGCCAGGAGACAGCTCTATATCCTTGCGTAAAGTTGATTTTGGGATCTCTCTTTCGATGAGCATGACCCATAATTTCTTATAGCTTATCTTCATAAAAGCACCTCTCTCAAACGCTTATAGTGAGACTCATTATATTATACACCAAACGCTTCAAATTTTCAATACGATGCTCCAAAAATTCAAAATATATTTCAAGTTCATGGAGCGCATTACGAAGAAGAAAGCCTGAGCCGATTTATTCATACGGCTCAGGCTTTGGTGGTTATTCCAACTCGCTACTTTTGGATTTTTCATGCTCCTGTGAAAGCGTTGGACTGAGGAAATCATCGACATTTGCCTTCATGGTATCAATCACTTTAGCCTCTTTTTTGAGCCTTGCTCGTTCGTCGTAGAGACGCTGCTGCTCTTCCAAAAGGCGTTGCTGCTCGGCTTGCAGAGACTTCATACTTGGAAGTTTTTCACCATCTTGCATAGCAAGCAATGTACTCTTTGCTGCTTCAAAAACGACAAGCTCTGCCTCGTGCGCAGCTCGAAAACTCTGCTTGTTCTTCGTCTTTGAGTAGGCATCATAGACCGGCTTGAGCTTTTGATAGGTTGAGATATTCTTGATAAGCGGCTGCACCTTTCGGAGCTGCGCTTCAACGACTTTCAAGTCAGCGCCGGTACGCTCATAAGAACTATGAATGTCTTCGACTTTCTTTTCAAGATCGGCATATTGAAGCAGCTCGTTCTCAGTGAGGTAGTTTAGCGTTCTGGCGGCTTCTTTGAGGATCTTAATCTTCATAGAATGCTCAAAGCCCTTGCTGTCGATCTGCTTAATTCTGTTTTGAATATCGCTGATGAGAGAGATGTTCTTCCTACCGTTCTGCATCTGCCGTCTGCGGGCATTGCGTCCTTGAATGCGTTCCTTGATCCGGTCCTCGGTGTAGTTATCTCCGATGGTTTTTGCACGGGTGAAACGCTCTTGCCCTTCGGCACGGAAGGAGATGTATTTGCCGGTTTTGATTTCATATCCGGCGTCCTGCATCAGCTTCAAAAACTCATCGTAGTCCTTTGATGTGATCACATAGCGATCAATGGTCTGCTTGAGTTTTTGCTTCCAACTTGTACCGCGTTTGGCTTCGGTGTATTCCTTGTAGTCCATGCCTTTTCCCTGAGAGGGAGGAATAACTGACAGCCCGTGTTCAGCACATATCTCATCACTGAGATGCCGCATCTCACGATAGGTTTTCTTATTGCTTCGGTACGCATGGAAGTCAACATAGTTGACAGCGTTAAAGATAATATGATTGTGGCAATGCCCCTTGTCGATGTGCGTTGCAATCACATACTCGTACTTTCCCTTGAGCCATTCGTCGGCAAACTGCTTACCGATTTCATGCGCTTGTTCCGGCGTGACTTCATCAACCGCAAAGGATTGGATCAGATGTCGGGCGATCACCTTCGGCATCTGCATTCCTTGTTGAGCAGCAAGATTTCTTGTCCACTCAAATTCCTTCGCTGCGGCATCGCTGGCAGCGCAACCATAGGAAGAGACATAGAGCTGGTCATCTGTTTTCTGCGGATCAAGAATGTATGCGAGAGCCTTGTTCACAGTTCCTCGGATTGGCTTGATTTTAGTAATCGCCATATCTCAGCCTGCCTTTCTTTCAGCTCTGCAACATCGTCCTCATAGAAGTGTCCTGTGGAGTTGATTCGACGGCAAATGTGATTGATATTTGCCGCTGCGCGAGAAACTGCTGCGGCAAGTTTCTTCTGCTGCGTGTAGTCCACTTTGATGATGTAACCGTCAATCGCCATCTTGCGAAGATATGCTCCCATGTTGTTTGTACCAAGCTGTTTCATCTTTCCTTTGATAATCCGTTTCTCGTCATCTGAAACAAAGAAGAGTATCTGATTTGGTCGTGTTCTGTTTGCCATAAGCGGTTTGTCCTTTCATAAAGATAGAGGGTTTGGGAGACATCCCAACAAGCATTTTCTGGATTAAGGGGAGGGTTTCCTTAATCCAAAATCGCCGTGTGTATATACACCGGCTGTGCTTGCTATTCTCTAAAATCGTAATCTTAGTTGGAAGTCCCCCGTAAAATACCCCTTCGTAATACAACGGACAAATTCCGCGTTTTTGTCTCACGCACAAAAGAAAAAGACGCCCGAAAGCGCCTTTTTAGTATTGTTCAAGCGATGAGAACGCATCACTCTCAATGGTCAGGATGTCATCCATCGGGATCTTCGTGCCGTCCTGCATGGTAATCAGGCGTTCAAAATCATCCAGCTTTTTCACGATGCCTGTTGCTTCAAGATAAGCACCACCGGCTTTTCGCTCATCTGCTTTGAAGTATGTGATTGCCACCTCCGGCTCATCTTCAAGGTGCTCCACAAGGAGCTGAAACTTCAAATTTAGGTTATTGAGTTCTTCATCATCCAACTCAATCTTTATGTCGGTCAGACGCCCGGTTTCTTTGATAGCGGCATCATAACCAGTGAGAGCTGCGAACGGAGAAAACTGAGCTGCACGATCTGACATCGGCATCTGCGGTCTGGTTGCAGAGACATGGTGAGGCATATTAAGAATATCACCATATTTTTGCTCAGAGTAATTCATGCCGCACCACCTTTCTTTTAGATCCTGTTGTATATCTCAAGTGTTTTATTACGAAGCTGCTGTAAGTGTTGGTGTAACTCCCATGTTTGATTTTCGTCTTCACTCAATCGTTTAGCAATCTCTTGGAATTTGCGTTCACGCGCGTAGTCATCGGATATGTAAACATAGTCAATAAAGCATTGGTGACACCAATAATTTCGGATTTCTCGAATTTTCTCCAACAACATATAGTCCCGTTTAGTAAGATCGGGGTGTCCATCGCTATAATCTAATTCCTTTACTTTTTTTATCATTGACCCCAGATTTACTTTTTCAAGAGCATCAAGGTTTTTGTCAAAATCACCCTTGCACATTCCGGCATAAATCAACTTCAAGTCATGCTCAATACACTGAACTTGCATTATCAACTCACTGTGAATCAGTTTGAATTTGTCTCGTGTCATATCTATTCTCCTTACGCCTTATGCCCACCAATCTGCTCATTGCGGTCCTTTGCGGTTGCGCCTTCCTCCAAGTTCATGCCTTTGAGTATGGCGTTCTTTCCATACTTCTTCTTGATGATGAGCATTGCCTGTTGCATTTTCTTTTCCCGATCCAGGTCTGCTTTTTCGCGCTTTCGTTGTGCTTCTAAGGCAGTGAAATCTGTGAAGAGATCAAGCTGCTCATAGCCTCCGTTTTTCACTGGCGCGTCTGCTTCTGGAACAACATGATTTGCTGTGATATTCAGCCGACGCACAAGAAGATTCTTGTCCACGATCCTATCAAAGAGTTCTGCCGTAGCACACATTATTTTCTTCGTAGATGATGTGTGACCGTCAAGATTGATTGAGCCGTGCGCCTGTTTTGGTATCTGCCGTCCGTAATGGTCTTTTACAACTGTCCCGTGATATTTTCGGCTTCGTTCGGGATCGGTGAGGTTTTCTATATCGTAGCCAACTGTGATGACGATTTGATCTGTCACAAGTCCTTTGTCCACCAAGTCCAGCACGAGAAGATCAGCCATCTCACGGAGGACGAGCTTTGCCTTTTCAGCCTCATAGGGGCAATGCAGGACTTGTCCTGAGCCTAAGCTGTTGGTGCTGGGCTTGTAGGCTTTGATTGCTTCAACCGTGCAAGGCTCCCAGCCCCACGCATGGTCGATCAGCAGTTCTGCGTTCTTGCCGAAAAGTTTGTAAAGCAAGTCCTCATTTTTCGCCGAGCATCGGGCAACATCGCCCATCGTAAACATTCCGTTTTCTTCGAGCTTCTTTGCATAGCCTCTACCGACTCTCCAAAAGTCTGTGAGCGGCTGGTGCGTCCAAAGCTCACGGCGAAACTTCATCTCATCCAACTCTGCAATACGAACGCCGTTTTTATCTGCCGGAATGTGCTTTGCCACAATATCCATCGCAACTTTGCTGAGAAAAAGGTTTGTTCCAATCCCGGCGGTTGCGGGGGTTCACGGTG